>Ga0187782_10000164_pt1 | contig 40029 bp, 39 predicted proteins | sample 0715_SJ02_MP15_2_FD_132454 | JGI IMG/M metagenome (GOLD analysis project Ga0187782, IMG submission 132454) | Tropical peat soil microbial communities from peatlands in Department of Meta, Colombia - 0715_SJ02_MP15_20_MG | ecosystem: Environmental > Terrestrial > Soil > Wetlands > Peat | place... | reverse complement strand
TGGATGAGCTGGATCAGTCTCGAGGATGTTGTGACCATCCTACAATTCGCTCTCGAGAATGGTACGGTGCGCGGGGCGATCAATGTCGTGTCGCCGCAGGCAGTGCGCAACGAGGAGTTCATAGCAGCGCTGGCCAAGGCGCTGCACCGGCCGGCGCTCTTCCCTGCTCCGACGTTTGCTCTGCGGCTCCTGCTGGGAGAAATGGCCGACGCACTGCTTTTGTCAAGTCAGCGCGCCGTGCCGACGCAATTGGAGAAGTTAGGCTACAGGTTTCTGCACAATGACCTACCCACTACTTTGGGCAAGTTGTTCTCTTAATGGCCAAGTTCATTTCGCCACGTTTATGGCAACGGTCGTGGTGATGATTCTTCCGCTGATGGGATCAGCAGCTTGCGTATTTTGAATGCTTTGTCCGTCACGCATGTTCAGAGTCAGTTCCGTTCGGAATTGGCGAATGATTGGCTCTTTGAAGTGTCCAGTGTCCGGGTCATTGGGGCTGTTCATGGCTTTCTCGGCTTGGACAGGGACTGCACCCTCTACCCAGGAGCGTTCCAAATCGAGATAGATGTCGAATCGGCCTTCCTCAGCCAAGTATCCCCGCGCATCGATGTTCGTTCCTACATCAATGTACTGAAATTGGGCCGTGCCCTTATCGTTGCTGGTGGCCACAGGAACGCGGCTGCCCACGCGCACCTTTGTCCATGGCGCTGGAATTTGGCCCTGTTCGCCGACTCTGATGAAGAACGTGTAGGGCAGATTCGCCAGCTTCTTTTCTCCCTCACTTTCGGTAAAGGTCACCTGAACTTTGAGGGTAATTGCAGGCTTCTTGCTCTCTGGCTTGAGATTCTCCTGAGCCCCAAGATGGAGAGGGACAACCGCAAGTCCCAGAAGTCCCGCGAATGCAAACCAAAGTTTTCTCATCTCATCCTCCGAAGTTTTTGTATCTACTCGCTTTCTGCTTCTTTTAGGGGCTTGAGGTCCAACTCTTCAATCCTCAGCAAGGCGATGTCGTGAAGATCGCTGGCTGCGACAGGGACAGTTTGAATCAGTGCCAAAGCCGCTTCTCTGTTCTCCGGGACTTCGGCGACGAATCTGGCGAAAGCTTCTCGCTCCACGGCGAGAACGATGACTTCGGGCGCAGCAGCTGAATGCGAGAGTGAGCTTATCTGGAGTGCCCTGTGGTTTGGCGAATCCTTCGCTGGTTGTTGGACCGGGGCCAACACAGGCGCGGGATTGACCACGTTTTGCGAAACGGCTGGAGAATTACCCGGAATATTTGGGTGGTTCACTGCCGGGTGGAACTTCCGGCTGACTCCAAACAGTAAGAGGACTACAGTAATAGTTGCGGCAAGCCCCCAGGCGGGGGTCCACAATCGACGCCCCACGGTCTGTTCGTCTATCCGTGTACGCACGCGCGGGAAAAGGGAGGGAGGGACTGGTTCATTGGCCAGGGACTTGAGTCCGTCACCGATAGAACGGAACAGGTCCCCCTGTGCCTTGTAGAATTCGCCGCATACAGTGCAAGTGCTTCGATGGTCCTGAACTGCAGGCGCCAGAACAGCTGCATCCGCCGCGAGTGATTCCAGAATCTCCTTCTGGCATTGTTTGCAATTCATCGTAACTTCTCCACCAAGGCTTTTCTGCCGAAGAACAGTCTCGATTTCACGGTGCCAATGGGGATACCGAGTATCCCAGCAACTTCCTCGAGGGTGTATCCCTCGATCGCGGCTAACAACAGCACCAGCCGTAATTTTTCCGGAAGGTCGTCGAGCGCTTTTTGCAGGCGAACCTCGAAGGCCTTGAAAGTGGCGACCTCTTCCGTAGAGAGAACCAAAGGTTGTCGGTCTGGCAGCGCCCAAACCGTTTCCCGAAGCCGGCGGCGCTTTACGGATCGCCAGCGATCCAACGCCAGCCGGAAAGTGATACGTGCCAGCCAGCCGCGGAAGCTTCCCTTATTCTCAAGGCGCTCGAATTTTTGGTAAGCGCGCAGCAACGCTTCCTGCGCAACGTCTTCCGCATCTGCAGCATTGCGTAGGACGCCATGCGCGATGCGATAGGCCAGCGGCCCGCACTCGGCCAAAAGTGTCTCGAACTCGCGGTGCAGCCGGGCCCGGGTGGCCTCCCGCGCCATCGTCTCCTGGGTTCTTGCCGGCTGGATCAGGACCAGCTCCTGCATTCTATATCTCCCTACCATTTACCTAGACGGCACTGGACGGGTTTTGGTTCAAACCGGACGCAGCCAATCAGATATCAAGGAGCCCCAGGAGCTCCTCGAGGTTGGTCTCATCGACCCGAAGGCTTACGTTTTCAGCCGCTTCGGCGGTCAAGGGGACGGCGCCTTCGTCGAAAGCCTGGAAAAGGCGCATCTTGGCGATGGCGTACTCTTCGCTGCTGGTGAGCGAACGTCCGTTGGCAGAGGCCCAGGCATCGAGCGCCGATTTTGGGACCAGGATTTTCAATCCGAAGGTCGTTTTGCGATCGGCGGAAACCGCGTAAACGAATTCACCCGCGGGCCCACCGTCTTCGCTGATGCGATTCACTTCGTAGAAGCAGTATTGGTAGACGTAACCGTTCGCAGCAGAATAGCTCTTCACTCGATGCGGGACAGCTGGTCGTGGCATGCGGATGTGGCCCCTGAATACGGAGTGATGGTAGGCGGAACGGCAGTAAGTGTCCAGACCTTCTTGGACACGCCGTCGTGATTTTGGCGAGGGTGCAGGGGAAGTGAACATGAGCCGCGAGGAGGGAACCGATCCGAAGTTGCGTGACATAGGCGCTAGTCGGGAGGTGGTTTGGGGATTAGGTAGCCTTGGCGGAAGGCGACCCTGGAGAAGGGGCGATTGACCGTGACGCGGAGGGCGTGAAGCTGGTCTTCGGGCGCGGAGGGAGCAATGGATAGGCGGTACTCGTGGCTGATCGAGGTGGCAATTTCGGAAAAGGCGTGGTCGAAATCCTCATCGCTCTTGGGAAAATAGACGCGGCCACCGGTGGGCTCGGCGAGCTGGCGAAGGCCGCGGTCCGCGTCGGCGAGATTGGTTTTGACGAATTTAAGGCTTTCGCGCTGTTCGCGGGAGAGAACCAAGTGCTTGGGAGGCTTGCGGATTTCTTCCGACACGGAAACGGCGAGGATGCGTACATCGGAGGCCTGAATTTTTTGCCGTACGGCCGGCCAATTCAGATTGCGGGAGGTATCGATGCCGCTGGAAAGCAAGACGATAGTTTTTTTCCCGGGCAGAGAAGCCAGCCAGTCAATGGTGGCGCAGACGGAAGCGACCAGATTCAATTCGAGAAAGCCGGACATGAAGTTCACCGAGCGGAGTGCCTGACGGACCGTCGCTTTGTCTGGAGTGAAATCCAGGAGCAAGGAGGGGGCACGAGAGTACAAGGCCAAGGCGATGCGAAAGTTGGCAGGCAGCGAGTCGAGAAATTTGGAGGCGGCGTGGAGCTCGGTGCCTTGATTGAGGAAGGCGCTCGGTCCGGTCTCGAGGAGAAGGACGACCAGGCCGGGATCGTCGTCAGGAAGAAATGCGAGGACGGGTTGGGGGACATCATTATCGAAGACGCGAAAGTCGTCCGGGTGTAGACCGGTAACGGACTGACCTGCGGCGTCGATGACCGTGACGCCGATGTTGACTTCGCTGACTTTGACTTGGATGGGAGTTGGACTCGGCAGGGGAGTGGGCGGCGGAGTTGGCTCCTGACCGTAGGCGCAATCCGCGAAGCTGGAGAGTAGAACCAGGGCGGGAGCGAGGAGGAAGATCTTACGTGGGAAAGGATGCTCGAGATAGGCGAAGTTCCTCAAGGCGTGGACCCCGTTTGGATGAAAAGTATGCTACGTGGCCGACGTGGGGTTCGGCAACTGCGGGGCAGCCCGCCTCAGAAGGCAGACCCTGGCGCAGGCCGCATAGGGCACCCGAAAAGAGAACAAGAGTGCTGGAATGGAAGCCAGCGCCACAGAGAGGCGAGAAGAGAATAGGCACAGGCCCCCTTCCTTTGTCAGGACATGCGGAGACCCGCCACCGCAAGATGTGGGACACAAGGCGAAGAGAGATTCCTCCGTGCGCAGTCCCTGCTCGGTATGACGAATACTCCTTCTTCTATTTAGAAGAAGGTAAGTTTGATGCTTAGGAATTTCTTGGGGTTTTTGCGGAAGTCGGCAATGAGAGAACGCATCTCGGCGCTGAGGTTGGTGAGATTGTCGTAGAGCTGCGGATCGTTGAAAAGCTTCCCCATGGAATTGTCGTTCTTGTTGAGCTTGGATGTGGCCTCGGAGAGGTTGCTGCTCGTGTCCCGAAGCTTGTTATAGAGAGTTTCGTCGGTGGCCAGTTTGCCGAGAGTGCCCTTACCCGCACGGACGTCCCCGAGAACAGCGTTGCCGTTGGCGAGCGCTTCCTTCGCCTGGTCATAGAGTGAAGGATCGTAGAGCAGTTTGCCGAGAGTTCCCTTTTGCGCGCGGAGATCGCCGAGAATGGTATTGACTTGATCGACGGTAGTCTCGACCTTGTTGCCCATTTCGTCGGTCATGACGAGCTTGCCCAGAGTTCCCTGCCCTGCTTGCACCGTGGTGGTGATCTGGTCGGCCTTGGCGAGGACATTGTTGAGATGTTTGTAGGCCTGATCGTCAGTAAGGAGCTTGCCGAGAGTGCCTTTGCCTCCCTTGACGTCGGCAACAATTTCCTGAATTTCCTCGCTCAGGGCTTTCAGGTTCGCGAGCACGTCGGCGCTGCGCTCGACGACTTCCTTGATGGCCTTCTCTTCTCCGCCGGGAACGGCCTGGCCATCTTTCAGAGGCACGCCTGTGTAGCCACGTTGGATGTTGACGTAGCGATTGCCGAGAAGGCCTTCGGTGACCAGAGTAGCGACGGAATCGGTCAGAATATCGGTTTGGTAACTGCGGTCGAGGCGCATGCCGACTTCGATATTGTGCATGTGATCCGGAGGTTTGCCGTGTTCGCGGGGCACGAGGGTGATGCGCTCCACGTTTCCGATTTCGACGCCGTCGAGGCGAACGGGCGCGCCGTTGGCCAGTCCGGCGACTTCAGGCAAGAAGGTGTTCAAGCGATATTTCGGGCCGAAGACGCCGGCACCGGTGACATAGAAGATGGCGACGGCGAGAATCAGGAGACCAACAAGGACGAACAGACCTACGCGCAATTCGGACCACGTCAATTGTTTACTGCGCGCCATTCTTCGATTCCTCCGAAAAGGACCAGGCCAATCCTTGCACAACTATACAGGATTAAATCAAAAATCGTTGCAGGTACGGATCCTTGGTCTTCAGGATTTCTTCAGGACTTCCCTCGAAATAAATCCGGCCTTCGCGCAAAACCAAAAACCGAGTGATCGGAGGATGCGCGCGATCGACGGACACACCACGACGAACGGCGCGCGTCTTGGGATCGAAATGAAAATTTGCCAGAGCGAAACCGTCCTGCAGACGGTGCGTGGCCATGAGCGCGGTGACGCCGTAAACGTCGCGCAAGCGGAGGATGAGCGTGATGATAGTCTGCGAAGTGATGGGATCGAGGCCGGCCGTCGGGGAATCGTAGAGCACGATGGGCGGACGGGTGATGAGGGCGCGGGCGATGGAGACACGACGACGCATGCCGCCGGAGAGTTCCGAGGGCAGCATGTCCGTGGTGTGTTCTAGTTCGACGAAGCGGAGGACTTCCTGAACTTTGGGCTCAATGACGTCTTCGGAGGCGCCGTCTTCTTCGAGGCGATAGGCCACGTTTTCGCGCACGGTGAGCGAATCGAAGAGCGCGCCTTCCTGAAAGACGAAGCCGACCTGGCGTCGGAACTCGAGAAGCTCGTGTTCGGATTTGTGGGAAATATCCAGACCCATTGCGCGAACGGTTCCCTCGTCGGGGTGAAGAAGGCCGGCGGCGAGTTTCAGAGTGAGAGTTTTACCAGTGCCGGTTTCGCCGAGAAGGACAAGCGTTTCTTCCGGTCGCGCGGTAAAAGTGAGACCGCGAAGAATGGGGCCCTCGTCGAAGCCCAACCAGACGTTTTCAAAATCGATGGAAGCGCTTGCGGACTGCAGAGCGACCGTGGAACTAGGGGAGAGCGAATCCATGTTTGTCAGAGCTTGTCTGCCAGGAAGAGAGCGAGCTTGGTGAGGAAAGTATCAGCAACGATGATCAAGACGGAGGAGACGACGACGGCTTGCGTGGTGGCGCGGCCAACCCCTTGCGTGCCACCGCGGACATTCAACCCCTGATAGCACCCTACGGTAGAGAGGATAAAAGCGAAGACCACGGACTTCGAGAAGCCCTGCATGAGATCGGAAAACTGAAGGATGGCGATGGCGCGCTGCCAGAAGGTGGTGGCGCTAAGGCGCAGTGAGAAGACGCTGGCGACCATGCCGCCGACCAAGCCGATGAAAACGGAAATGGTGACGAGGAGCGGGAGCGTGATTAGGGTTGCCAGAACGCGCGGGGAGATTAGCTTGCGGCTGGGGTCAGTGCCCATGGCGCGCATGGCGTCGACCTGTTCGGTGACCAGCATGGAGCCGAGCTCAGAAGCGATGCCGGAGGAGCAGCGGCCGGCAACGAGGAGACCGGTGATCGAAGGACCGAGTTCGCGGACGAGGGCAAGGGAGACGATATCTCCTGTGAGAGAGACCTGGCCGAAACGCTGGAACTGGGAGCCGGTCTGCAGCACCATCACCGCACCGATGAAGAAGCCGGAAAGAAGAACGATGGGAAGCGAGCCAACGCCGATGTCGTCCATCTGATCGAGGGTGTCCTGATGGTAGCGGGGACGGGTGAATAGGTTGGTGACGGAGCGGGCGGAGAGTTTGGCGTAATCCTGGACTTTCAGGACGGTTTGTTTGGCCGCGTCAGCCAGGACTTCCGCAACCGAGGGAGTCTGAGGTGCTGATGAGTCAGGCTGGGTGACCTGAAAGGGTGTATCGGACACAGTGTTCTCGTGTGAAGCAAGAGAAGCGTAACTGGCAACGGAAGGGGCGTCAAGGTGAGATGAGGAGGCGAGATGAGGAGGGGTTTGGGAGGCATATCAAAGAGGAGAAAAACAAGAAGAGCACGGGTCTGAGGCCAAGCCGCAGCTCAAGCGTGTGTTACCGGCGTGAGATGTTATACTTGTTCGTTTATGCTGCGTTTTTATACGGCGGGGGAGTCGCACGGGCAGGCGCTTCTGGCGTTTGTGTCGGGATTGCCAGCAGGGTTGCCGATTGATGTTGCGGCGATCAATCACGAGTTACACAGGCGCCAACTAGGCTACGGGCGCGGGGGACGTCAGAAGCTTGAGAAAGACCGCGCGGAGATTTTTGCGGGAGTGCGGCACGGGCAGACCATCGGGGCACCGGTTGCGCTGAGGATTGAGAATCGCGACTGGGCCAACTGGGAGAAGATTCTACCGGTGGAGGCATCGGACGCGGCGGAGACGGGTTCGCGGAAACTGGTGGCGCCGCGGCCCGGACATGCGGATTTGGCGGGGTCGCAGAAGTTCAATTTTCACGATGCCCGGTACGTGCTCGAGAGGGCGTCAGCAAGAGAGACCGCGGCACGTGTGGCGGCGGGGAGCTTCGCGCGGCAGCTGTTGGCGCAGTTTGGCGTACAGTTTGCGAGCCATACGATTCAAGTGGGGCATGTGCGCCTGGAGCGGGCGGCAAGTTGGGCCGAGGTCACCGGGGTATGCGCTGATATGGAATCGCCGCTGCGATGCGTGGACGCTTCGGTGCAGGAAAAGATGAAGGCGGAAGTAGATGCCGCGCTGAAGGCCGGAGACACGGTTGGTGGTGTGTTTGAGGTCATGGGGCATGGAGTGCCGGTGGGGCTTGGGTCGCATGCGCAGTGGGATGAGAAGCTGGATGGCAGGCTGGCACAAGCCGTAATGAGTGTGCAGGCCGTGAAGGCAGTGGAGATCGGGTCTGGAATATTGGCAGCCGGGTCGTTTGGAAGCGAAGTGCAGGACGAAATCTCGTACGAGAAGAGGGCGCGGAAGTTCACACGCAGTAGCAATCGCGCCGGAGGGTTGGAAGGCGGGATCACAAACGGCGAAGATGTGGTGATCCGTGGATTCCTTAAGCCGATTTCCACTTTGAGGAAGCCGCTGGGGACCGCGGATATGGTCACGAAAGAGCCGGTGCAGGCTGCGTATGAGCGTTCGGACTGGTGCGTGGTGCCTGCCGGAGGGGTCGCTGGAGAAGCCATGGTGGCCCTTGTGCTAGCGGATGCTTTTCTGCAAAAATTTGGAGGAGATTCACTCGCCGAAACACGGCGGAATTTCGAAAGCTATGGCCGACAAATCGACGAGTTCTGAACCCACAACTTCCGTGAAGGCCCCGGAAACGGCCGAGGCGCCGCCGCGGAAGATCTATCCCATCGTGAAGTATGGCGACCCAGTGCTCGAGAGGCCAGCTGCCACGATCAAGAAATTCGACGCTGAGCTGGAAGAACTTGCGGAGGATATGTTTGCGTCGATGTATGCGGCGCAAGGCGTAGGGTTGGCCGCGCCGCAGATCGGGAAGAGCATCCGGCTGGCGGTGGTGGACGTTTCGAATGGGAAAAATCCGGAAGCCAAGATTGTGCTGTTGAATCCGGAGATTGTTCACGCCGAAGGTGAAGTACGGGAAGAAGAGGGATGCCTCTCGATTCCCGGCTTCCGAGGGTATGTAATCCGTCCGCAGTTTGTGACCGTGAAGGCGCAGAATCTGAAGGGCGAGACGTTTGAGATCCGAGGCGAAAATTTACTGGCGCGCGCCTTTTGCCATGAGATCGATCACCTGGCCGGGATTCTTTTTCTGCAACATCTGAGCATGCTGAAGCGAGACCTGATCAAGAGAAAAATCAAGAAGATGCGGAAAGAAGGCGAGTGGTAGGTTTGACGCGCGTGCGGGCGGTAGCCAGATGAGCCGCCTGCGAATGGTGTTTTGCGGTACCCCGCAGTTTGCAGTTCCCTCCTTGAAGAGACTTCTCTCGGAATCTGAGTTTGAAATTCTTGGTGTGTTTACCCAGCCGGATCGCCCGAAAGGACGAGGGCACGAGGTTGCCGTGTCTCCGGTGAAGGAGGTGGCGCGGGCAGCGGGGGCAGCGATTCATCAGCCGGAGAGAATCAGGACGCCGGAAAACGAACAGACGCTTCACAAACTGGCGCCGGATGTCATCGTGATTATTGCGTACGGGCAGATTATTCCCGGGAGATTGCTGCCGATCCCCCGGCTGGGCTGGATCAATCTTCACGCCTCCCTGCTGCCAAAATACCGCGGGGCTGCGCCGATCGCATGGGCGATTGCTAACGGCGAATCCGTGACCGGGAATACGACAATGAGGATTGATGCGGGCATGGATACCGGAGAGCTGCTGCTGCAACAAGAATTGCACATCGGACCGGAAGAGACGGCACCGGAACTGGCGGTGCGATTGTCGGAGGCAGGCGCGGGTTTGATGGTAGAGACTTTGCGCGGGCTAGAGGGCGGGACATTGCGGGGGCTAGCGCAGGATCATTCGGCAGCCAGTTCTGCGCCAATTTTAAGGCGGGAGGATGGGCGGATCGATTGGTCGAAGCCAGCGCAGGAGATTTACAACAGGATGAGAGGCTTTGCCCCATGGCCGGGGACCTATACCGAATTCCGCGGGCAGAGTTGTCATCTCTGGGGAAAGCCGGTGAGGCGCGACGTAACAAGCCATGTGCCGGGAAGTCTAATGGTGGAACGGGGGAGGGTATTCGTGACGTGCGGAGCGGCAACCGTTTTGGAGATTTTGCACGTCAAAGTGGAGGGCAGGAAGCAGGTTACCGCCGCGGAATTTGCGAATGGGGCCCGGTTAAAAGCGGGGGAAGGATTGGGAGGATCGAGCTAGAGAACGTCTTGCTGGACTTGAGGAAGCCGCACAGGTTGAGACCTTTTGCTACAGAAGCCAATGCGGAGATTGACGTCCCGAGCAAACCGAAAGAAAACAGGGGTGCAAAGACCCGCCACCACCTAAAACATGAAAGCTTTCAGAGGGCGGGACGTTCACGAACATGGGGGAAAAGCCGGTTTGCAGAAGAATGGCGGGTCAGGCATACTCCCCGTTTGCACCAGTTTTGCCTCGCGCACCGTGGTTCAGGGAGCCAAAATCGAATGAAAAGAATGCACCCAAAACGCCTGAAGAGGCGAGTGTTTGTGTCTATCCGGTCGGGATTGCGGCCGATGGCTTCCCTGTTGCTGGTGGCACAGTTGAGCACGTTTCCGATTTTGGCAGAATCGAAGAACGAAGAGGGGTTCCTCACTCCCCGGACCTCGTTCGCAACGACGAATTCGAGTTCGACGGTGGAGAAGGCTGGGACGGCGGCGCCGGACGTTGTCCTGGTGACCATGAACGCGGAATTGAACCGCGCGAAAACGGATTTGGCCAAGAGCGACCCCGCGCCGTACTTCCTGAGCTATACGGTATACGACCAGGATCAGATCGTGATTGCAGCAGCTTATGGCGGGATTCTATCGAATGCCACGACGCGGCGGCGTACAGCCGACGTGACCATGCGCGTGGGAACCCCGCAACTGGACAACACGCACGGTCAGAGCCGAGCGAGCGGGATGACGTCCGGTCCTTTGCCGCTCGACGAGGACGCGGATGCGGAAGCCCGGGTGTTGTGGGAACTGACCGACCGCGAGTACAAGCGCGCCGCGCCTGCTTACCTCAACGTGAAGACCAATACGGCAGTGCAGGCAGAAGAGGAAGACAAGTCTCCCGATTTTTCGCAGGATGCGCCGCAAGTCCACGTGGACGCGAAATTGAAAGAGCCTCCGTTCGACCGGAGCGCCTGGGAAGGCGAAGTGCGGCGGCTATCCGCAGCGTTTCGCAACTACGCGGACGTCTATTTTTCAACGGTAATGCTTCAGGTGTCATCCTCCAACTCACGCACGGTGACGAGCGAGGGCACGGAGCTTGCGATGCCGAGTTCCACGGCGCGGCTGATCATGGAAGCGCAGACGCGCGCCGACGACGGAATGGATCTGCTGCGCGTGGAGACGTTTCAGGCGCCCGCCGCGAGCGGTCTGCCCCCCGAAAAAGAGTTGATGGGCAAGGTGGAAAAAATGGCCGCGGACTTGAAGGCGCTGCGCAACTCTCCTGTGGCAGAGCCGTATGACGGTCCTGCAATGCTGAGCGGGCGTGCGTCGGCCGTGTTCTTCCACGAAGTGCTGGGGCACAGGCTGGAGGGGCATCGGCAACGAGACGAGGAAGAAGGACAGACGTTTACGAAGAAGGTGGGACAGCAGGTACTGCCGACGTTCCTGAGCGTGGTGGACGACCCGACGACGAAAGAGATCGATGGAGTGAAGCTAGCCGGGACGTACGCATACGACAACGAAGGCGTGCCAGCACAGCGTGTGGAAGTGATTCAGAACGGCGTATTGAAAAACTTCTTGATGTCGCGGATGCCGATCAAGAATTTCGACAAGTCGAACGGGCATGGAAGAAATCAACCGGGATTGATGCCGACAGGAAGACAGGGGAACCTGATTGTTTCGTCGAGTCAGGGGGTTCCCGAGGCGGAGATGCGGCAGAAGTTGATCGATGAGGTGAAGAGGCAAGGCAAGCCATACGGGCTGTATTTCGATGACATACAGGGCGGGTTTACGCTGACGACGCGATCGCTGCCGCAGGCGTTTCAGGTTTTGCCGGTCATTGTGTACAAGGTGTATCCGGACGGGCGGCCGGACGAGCTGGTGCGCGGTGTGGATATTGTGGGGACCCCGCTAGCAGCGCTGACACGGATAATTGCAACGGGGGACAAGCAGCACGTGTTCAACGGCGTGTGCGGCGCGGAAAGCGGGAGCGTTCCGGTGTCGGCGGTGGCTCCTGCGATGCTGTTCAGCGAAATGGAAGTGCAAAAGCGCGCGCACGGCCACGAACGTCCGCCAATTCTGCCGGCACCTGGGTTGGAAAATGCGCCAGCCACAAAGGACGTAGTGAAGAAGGCACAGGTGAAGCCGTGAGAACCGCGACTATTTCCTTGCCTATGCGCTTGGCCGTGGCCGCTCTGTTGATGGGCGGAAGTATGTGGGCTTTCCAATGTGATGCGAAAACCGAAGACAACGCCGATACGCCGGCGGTTACTCCAAATGAAGCCGCAAAGGGCGATGCGCTGCTGGAAGCGCTGCTGACGGAACTGGACCGCTCGAAGACGCATTTGAAGATGAATCAGGTACAAGCGCCGTATTACATCGAATACCGCGTGAGCGATGTCGATGACTTCAACGCGGAGGCGGCGTTCGGGGCGGTGCGCGAGAGCAGCCGATCGCACCTGCGTGTTCTCCGTGTAGTGGTAAGGATCGGGAATTACAAACAGGACAGTTTCTATGGACAAGGAATGGGAGCAGCGTCCATCTTGCCGCTGGACAACGACCCCATCGCCATCCGCCGACAGATCTGGCTGCTGACGGACGAAGCGTACAAGAGCGCAGCCGATGCGTACGCGGAAAAGCTGGCAGCGCTGAAACAGTTCACCCCGGACCCGAATCCGGTGGACGATTTTGCGCAAGCGCCGCTCGTGTCCGATGTCGGGGAAACCGTAACGCTGCAGGTGGATCAGAGCCAATGGGGCAAGACGCTCGAAGACGTAACGAATCTTTTCCGGCAGTACCCTGACATTCAGTCGGTGGACGCTTCGGCGCGATTCACGGCGGTGAATGAGTATTTCGTAAATTCCGAAGGGACGATTGTGCGGCAAGGGCGCATGAATGCGACCGTGACCTTGACCGGCTCGACGCAGGCGGCAGATGGGATGCGGCTGAGCAGGAGTCCGTTCTGGTCCGAGCAACGGCCGGAGGAGCTCCCCTCGCGCGAGCAATTGCTGAGTGAATCGAAGAAGATGCTGGACACACTTGAAGCCCTGAAGAAGGCACCGATTGTTGACGAATCCTACCGCGGACCGGTGCTATTCGAGCCGGATGCGGCGGATGACGTAATGGCGGGGTTGATCGGCGGGAATGTGCTGGGAAGAAAACCACAGCCTGGCCGGCCGAATCGGACGACGGGAGCGTTTGCGACGAGCTACCGGACGCGCGTGCTGCCGAAGTTCGTGACAGTGATTGATGACCCGACAATGAGGACGTCGGCAGGAAAGAATCTGCTGGGAAGCTACGGTGTGGACAGCGAGGGCGTGAAGGCCCAGGCAGTGACGGTGGTGAAGGACGGGACACTGGAGAATTACCTGATGAGCCGTCAGCCTCTGCGGGATTTTCCTGCTTCGAACGGGCATGGACGGGCGACTCCCGGAGGTGCGCCACAACCGAGCCTGGGCGTGTTGCTGTTCAGGAGCAGCGAGCCGGAATCACCGAAAGAGTTGAACGAAAAGTTGAAGCAGATGGCAAACGACGAAGGTCAGCCGTATGGCTATCGGGTGGAGACGCTTGGGCCGGGGAATTCACCGCGGCTACTTTACCGCGTGTATGTGAAGGATGGACACGAGGAACTGGTGCGCGGGGCGGTGTTCAATGAGCTGGACGTGCGCGCACTGCGGAACGATCTTTCCGCGATGGGGGATGATCCGCTGGTAAGCAACCGGGTGAGCGGGTTGGCGCAGACGATCATTTGCCCCTCCTTGTTGTTTGATGAGTTGGAAGTGAAGAGGGCGGATACGACAAAAGAAAAGTTGCCGGAGTATCCAGCGCCGGAGTTGAAGAACTAGGGCCTGTCGAAAATCGAGCGCAAAATAAATAGGCAGTGCCAAATTGGACTCCCCCAGATCGAATCATTCGTTCTGTACTGGAATCCGGCCCTTCCTTTTTGTGCCGCAACTCCACAACGGACAACGGATACCAGCTGGCCCTCATCGCAGGCATGCATCGTGCCCCCATAGACCAGCAATTCTCTACGAAAATCCGACCTTCACCGGAAATTAGAATCGAAGACTCTTCCGAGTCAAAGCTGCGGGGTTGCTTAGTGGGTGTACCTTAAGCGCTGGCGGGAACCATCCAGCCACCGCCGAAGATGAGCCCAGGTCCGAGAGAAGCCAGGAAGACAGGAAGGCGCTGCTCGGCCGGCTGCGATGCAGCGTGATGCAGGGCGGCGTGAAGAGCGGCGCCGCACATCGAAGATCCCAGGTTGCCGCGCGTGCTGCCGATTGGCGGGAAGTGCTTGACGGATACGCCAAGCTGCTTGGCAAGCAGAGTCACGAGGCGGGGATTCGGCTGATGCGTGGCGAATGCGCCGACGTGTTCGCGAGAGATACCGCTCCGATGCTCGACCTCGTCGATGACTTTCTCCATGCGGCTGACGGCAGCGCGGGAAAGTGCGTCGCCGTCAAATTGCACATCAAGCTGGCCTTTTCCGGATTCGCTGATCGCAATTGCCTCCGCGTACTTCGAAGCGCATCCAAAGAAAAACTCCCCCAGCCGATAGGCAAGGCCCTTTGCGTCTCGCGGCTTACTGGAAAGCAGGAAGGCGCTGGCGCCATCGCCAAACAGGCCACCGAATTCTCCGGCGGCGCGCCCGGGGCCGAGAGTGCGGCTGTGCACATCCGCCGTGGCCACCAGGATCTTTTTGGCGCGGCCGGAAATGAGCAGCGCCTGCGCCACCGCCAGAGTCTGCAACAAAGCCAGGCAGCCGCTCCCGACATCCAGGGCGTTGCAATTTTCCCGCAGGCGAAGTTTGGCGTGAAGGATCGCGGAGAGCGAAGGATAGGCGTGATGCGTTTCGCTGGCGGCGAGAATCCAGTCCAGGCTTTCGGCCTCCTGGCCAGTCTCTTCCAAGAGCTGCTTGCAGGCCCGCGTGCCCAGCGTGCCTTCATCCTCATCTTCCGCGGCATGCGCCACAGAAACAATTCCGGCACGGCTCTTGAGTTTTCCCTCAGGCATGCCAAAGGCGTGGTCCACCTCCTCGGAAGGCACAACCCGGGAGCCAAAGGTACTGGCAGAACCGACTACGTAAACGTCTGTAATGCTCAAGGCATGAACCTCATACGCTTCCCGCGGGGAGGGATTGAAAACGAGCCGTTAGTGTAGCCCATTTGAAAGGCGCTATCTATCATCGGTCAGGGGACCTCGTTTTTCCAGTCCACGCAGAGGGAAAGAAGAGTCGTACTTGCTCAATTAGAAATACTCTATAGCCTCGGGAGAACTTCGAAAACCGTACAGCTCCGACTGTAGCCGGAGGGCGTCCTCCAATGCCGCCGCGCGACCCTGGGAGAACAAGGAGTTGCTTGTAACATCCGCGAATCCGTGCAGTTGGAGCAAGCGGTCTTCCGCGTCCCTTTGTGGCTCCATGGCTGCGCCCTTCCTTAGATGCAAGGGCACGATTCCGCGCTGCACTAAAGCAGGGCAGATCAGCAGGAAGCGGTGACAGTGCAATGGGTCTTCTTCCGCACACATCAAGACTACGTTCTGGCTTAGCGCCGCTCCCAAGAGGCGATCCATCGCCTCCTTGAAATCGGGAGCCTTGCGCCGCGCCGCGTAGTCCACCAGGCCATCTGACCGATAATACTGCGAGTCCAGGGGCCTTCCGCCAAACTGGTCGCCGAAGAACTGGTAGATGATTTTCGCCGTGGCGAGCTGGGCCATCAGTGGCTCGCGGTTGAATTGCGGAAAACGGAAACTCCCGGGGCGGCTGCGCACGTCGCACACCATGTGAATTTCGTGGCGGATCAGGACGCCGAGGAGGTCGGACATCTCCTGGTTCGAATGGCCGATGGTGAACAATCGGTGCGGTGACGTGCTCGATGGGCTCATGGGCAGGAGTTGCGCCAGAAGGAATTGTAGCGCGTTGCGCGTTCACGGCCAAAACGGCAGGACACTTTGCTAGTGGCTGCAGATTTCGCCGCCGGCGAGGGATTCGAGTTCGGCCACTACCCGGTCCAGCTCATCGACGAGCGGATTGCCGCCTGCCTTGCGGAAAGCGTCAATCAACGCTCGGTAATACCATAGCGTGCCTTCCTTTTTCCCGGCAAAGCGGTCGAAGACGGCGTCTCCGTGAACACGAAATTCGTATAGGGTTTCCCGCGCGTTCGAGAGCTTGTCCGCCGCGGAGACGAGACGCACCTCCTCGGATTCGGCGCTCACGCGCTTGACATAGTCGCGCTTTCTCTCCATCCAGGGCGGTTTCGGCTCCGTGTACGAGTCCGTGCAGCCGTCAACAATATGAGCGACACGCTTGCCGAATTTTCTGCAGATCTCGCGAAGACGGGGCATTCCGCCCTGATCTTCCACCGCATCGTGCAGCAGCGCCGCAATAGCCATCCCTTCATCGCCGCCATACTCGATCACGATGGAAGTGACACTGAGCAGATGTCCGATGTAAGGCCGCCCGGTGCGTTTGCGAATCTGTTTCGCATGCAAGCGGGCCGCGTATCCCAGGGCTTGGATGAAGCGCTTGGAGAATTTACGTTGTGAAGTGCGCTTTGCGATAGGATCAGCTCTCTCTAGCGGCGGCGCGTCTTGGCCAGCAGCCGCAGAACCTCCAGGTAGAGCCAGACAAGCGTGACCATCAGCCCGAAGGCTCCGTACCATTCCATGTACTTGGGCGCCCCCATGCGCACGGCGGATTCGATCATGTCGAAATCGAGGATCAGGTTCAGAGCGGCAATCACCACGATGACCAAGCTGATGCCGATGCCGAGAGGCGTACTGCTATAAAGAACGGACATTTGCGTGTGGAAGAAGCCCATTACCATGTTGACTAGGTAGACCAGTGCGATAGCACCTGTCGCCGCAATGACTCCCAGCATGAAACCTCGCGTGGCGCGAATGATGCCGAACTTATACGCGAGCAGCATCACGAACATCACGGCAAACGTCAGGCTGACAGCCTGAATGGCGATGCCCGGGTAGGAACGCTCGAGGAGGGCGGAAAAGCCGCCTAGCACAAGCCCTTCCAACAGGGCGTAAATGGGAGCGGTAATGGGCGACCAGGTTTTCTTGAAGGAGGTGACCAAGGCCATGGCAAGACCGCCGATAGCGCCTCCGAACATCCACGGCAGAGCCGCTTCAGGGGTTTCTGAGTGGCCCAAGCCCCAAGTCCAGGCCGCTGCAACCACCACGAAGAACAGCAGCAGGCCAGTCTTGTTCACCGTGCCCTGAATGGTCATGCCTTCGCCGGTGATGACCTGCCCGGCGAAGGCACTTTCTTTGAGAACAGGATTGCTCGAGCGCATCAGATCTGCCATGGGTGTGTCCTCCAGCCCTCGCGAACCTGAGTCATAAGAATATCATCTTTGTAGAAAGGAGAAGTTGGTAGCGCTAACGGGAATCGAACCCGTATTTCGGCCTTGAAAGGGCCGCGTGCTAACCGTTGCACCATAGCGCCACAGCAGGCAACTGCAATCTATCAAGTATACGGGAAATGGGTTTTGAGTTGAAAGTTTTCAGTCTTAAGTTTTGAGTTCGCCAGTTCTCCGTGATGCCTCTGTAAGCATGGCAACTGCTCGGTCGAAAAGTCTTAGAACTTATGGCTTACAACCAAAAAAACTTGTTTGCTCATCCCTTCCGGTCTTCCCATTCCTCATGCCATGCCATTTGGATGGCTTCGAGTTTGCTCTCATTGGACTTATGGGGATCGCCGGAGAAACCTGGCAACTCGGTGATCCATTTGTGCATGTCGGTAAAGCGCACTGTCAGAGGATCCAGGTCGGGGAACTTATCCGCCAGGCCGATGGCGATGTCGTCGAGATTGTCCCAATCGAAAGTGTGTGGCATGAGCGGCCTCCGAGAGTTTTCAGTTCAGCTATCAGTCAGCAACTTTTGCGACGCCCGCGTCGCTGCACAAATCATCTTCCAGTCACGAATCATGCGCTACCGGCTGTTGGCCTCTTACCGTGAACGCAAAGCTATTACCTAAGCCCCTCAGTGGTCCAATTCCTTGGCGTAATTCTTGTTCCACTCGGGAATTTCCACCACGATATCGGTTGTTCCATCGGGCACCGTCTGGCAACCCAGGCGCGACTTCGGGGTGATCCCCGGCGCCTCATCGAGTTCGTCTAGCTCCGCGTCAGTGGCTTCGTTACAGGATTCGAGCCCTTCCTTCACGATGACGTGGCAAGTGGAGCATGCGCAAACGCCGCCGCAGGCGTGGTCCAGGCCCATCTTGAAGCCTTCGGAAATGTCCAGGATGCTTCCCGGCAAACCGTTGTGGCCGTAGGGAAACTTCTCCGGGTCAACCTCCACCGTCTTGCCGCTGGGAAGGAACGTAACCTTGAACTTCTGGGTCGCCTTCTTGTATTTCACTTCCTCGATGTAAGGATTGGTGCCGCCCATGTGCCTCTCCCTAAACTTCCGCGAGTTTTTTGCCCTCGAGAGCCGACTGCAACGCGGAATTCATCAACAATTCCGCAAGGTGCTCGGTTGCGCGATTCATCTCGTCGATTTGCTGACGAATCTGTTTGTAGTCCGGACCCTGCACCGCCTCCTTTAAGGCCACGATGCAGACTTCGATCTTTGCGCGCTCCGGCGCAGAGAGATTCATGGAGCTGGGATCCGCCAGCGCCTTGGCGGTCGCGGTGAGAATCGAATCAGCTTCCGTGCGCGCCTCAATCACCTGGCGCTCGGCAAAATCCTGCTCCGCATATTCGATGGATTCCTCCAACATGCGTTCGATGTCGCTGTCATTCAGGCCGTAGCTCGGCTGGACCTCAATGGTGTGCTGCTCGCCGGTTCGAATGTCCTTTGCACCTACCTGCAGGATGCCGTTCGCGTCGATCAGGAATTTCACCTCAATGCGCGGCAGGCCCGCGGGGGCAGGAGGCACGCGCAGGGTGAAGCGGGCCAGCGAGCGGCAATCCTTGGCCAGCTCTCGTTCGCCCTGCAATACATGGATGTCGATACCGGTCTGGTTATCCACGCCGGTGGTGTAGAGTTCCTGCGCGCTGGCGGGAATCGTGGAATTGCGTGGGATGACCTTGGCGACAGCGCCACCATAGGTTTCGATGCCGAGCGAGAGAGGCGTGACGTCCAGAAGCAGCATGTTCTGCACGCCGCGATCGAGAATATTTGCCTGCACGGCTGCCCCAAGAGCCACCACTTCATCCGGATTCAGCTCTGTGTGGGGCTTGCGGTCAAAATACTCCTGCACCGTGCGGCGTATCAGGGGCGTGCGCGTTGTGCCGCCAACAAGAACCACCTCGTCCATCTCTGTCGGCTTCAGGTGCGCATCGGCTAGCGCCTGCTTGACGGGGAGCATCGTGCGGTCCACCACCGGCCGGATCAATGCTTCCAGCGCGCCGCGTGTGAATTCGTGAACGAAGATCTTGCCATTCGGGAGCGGAAATCGCAGCGCTACAGAATCCACCTCCGACAGCTTATGCTTGACCGCAATCAGTTCTTTCCGCAGCTCCTGCGCCAGTTCACCGCGGGGCGAGAAGTCAATTTTGTCGGTCTGCAGAATCTGCTCGTGGACAAACGCCTGCAGCAGATTGTCGATGTCGTCACCGCCCAGATGCGTGTCGCCGTTCGTGGATAGAACCTGATAGATATCGCCCTCGCTCGTAGAGATTAGCTTCAGGACAGAAATATCGAATGTACCGCCTCCAAGGTCATAGACAGCCACTTTGCCACGCTGTTTTTCGTGCAGGCCATAGGCCAAAGCAGCAGCTGTCGGCTCATTGACAAGTCGCAAAACTTCCAGGCCCGCCAATTTGCCGGCATCTTTGGTGGCCTGGCGCTGGGCGTCGTTGAAGTAAGCTGGAACCGTGATCACTGCGCGGTCAACCGTTTCCCCAAAGTAAGCCTCTGCCCAATTTTTCAACTCCCGCAGAATGAAGGACGAGATTTCCGGTGGCGTGAAAACCCTCTCTCCAAGCTGCACGCGGATGACGTGAGTGCTGGAGGGATCGACGCGAAACGGGAACAGCTTCAATTCGTTTTGGACGTCAGCAGGGCCACGGCCCATCAGGCGTTTGACGGAGTAAATCGTGCGTTCGGGCTGGGTCAGCAAGCGGCGGCGTGCCGGCTCGCCGACAATAATGCCCCCATCCGGATCCAGACTGACCACCGAAGGGCACAATGTACTGCCCGACGGCCCTGGGACACATTTCGGGTGGCCGGTCTGCGCATCGCTGTAAGCGACCAGACTGTTCGTTGTTCCGAGATCGATTCCGACAATTCTGCCCATAAGGAAGCTTTTCAGTATTCAGTTATTTCCATCTCAGGACACGAGACACCGCTCACGTTCCGGCCAGTTCCTTCTGAACATTAACAACCAGATTCCGGATGTAAGAACGGCGGTTCAGCAAATCGTTCAGCTTGTTCTTGATGGCCTGGCGCTGTGACGCGTCACCGGTCAAGGCACTGTCCCATTCGCGAGCTGCCTCTTGTAGTTCGCCGTCGACTTCCGTCAACTTGTTTTCGAAATTCTTTTCCTCGGCTTCCAGACGTTGCTTCAAAGAAGCGGTATTCACGCCCGAGGATCTGGCCTCGCGCAGTTCATCGAGTGATTCATTCAACTCGAAGACCTCCTCGAGCAATTCTGGCGGCGCCTGCTGCTTGTTGTGCCCTTCCTTGCGCGCCCCTTCAATGGCCAGAAGGTATTCCACGCGTGCCACAGGATCGCGCAAGGTGCGGTACGCGTCATTCAACTCCGAACTGCGCTTCAGCGAGATTTCCCGCTCCTCCGCCCTGGCATTCACGAAATTGTCGGGGTGCAGCTTCCAACTCAATTGCAGAAATTTCTGCTCCAGCGTCCCCATCTCAATCCACAGCTTCCGCGGTATCTCGAACATGGCAAAGTAATCGGTATGTTCCGGCACCTGTAGCACCTTGCCGCAGGACGAGCAGAAATGCGTGCCCACGGTGCGCTCGTGGCAGTTCCAGCACACCAGAGGGGGATTCGTGGTGGGAATTGAACTCGTCATAAAATCCGCGCTGCTTCTCCAAGCACAAAAAAAGTGGCTGGCGTTTGCGGTTGCCAACCACTTGTCCGACCGAGCCAGAACCAGTCAGGGCACGAAACCGGTGCCACCGCTACGCCGTGAAAGAACTCCCGCAACCGCAACTACGCGCAGCATTGGGATTCTGGAAAACGAAGCCTTGCCGCATGAGCGTCTCCTCGTACTCCAAGGTCGTGCCGTTGAGATACAGGAGGCTCTTCGGGTCAACAAAAATGCGGGCGCCAAATTCCTCGAAGATCTTGTCGCGGTCCCGCGCCTGAGTGTCCAGCCGCATAGCATAGGAGAGCCCGGAACAGCCGCCGCCCTGCACACCGACACGCAACCCACCCACCTCCGGTGACACACCTTCCTTGGCAAGCAGCGCCAGAATCTTCTTCGCCGCCCGCTCCGTCAGGTGAATCACTGGCCCAATCTTCTCTACAGTCTGGGTTGTCGTCTCCATTGCCATTGCAACTTCCTCAGCTTCTAGAGCGATTGTTCGAATACAAACTCAGGCACCAGCGAAGCAATCCCGGTTTTCGCTGGGACATGCCCTCTCACGGCGTACGAGTCTCCCTTTAGTGTGAAGGCTTCTCGCGTTCTGGCACTTCCACGCCGTGCTTCTTTTTCCAGTCGCCGATGGCCGCCTTAATGGCGTCCTCGGCGAGAACAGAGCAGTGAATCTTAACCGGCGGGAGCGACAGTTCGCGGACGATGTCCGTGTTCTTGATCGCCAGCGCCTCATCCACGGTTTTGCCCTTCACCCACTCGGTCGCCAAGGACGAGCTGGCGATGGCCGACCCGCAGCCAAAGGTCTTGAACTTGGCTTCTTCGATGACCCTCGTCTCCGGATTGATTTTCATCTGCAGCTTCATTACGTCGCCGCATTCGGGCGCACCCACAAGGCCGGTCCCGACATTCGGATCCTCCTTGGGAAGACTACCCACGTTCCGCGGGTTATTGTAATGATCGACTACTTTATCGCTGTATGCCATTGCCCCTCTCCTTGCGTAACTCTTATCCCCAAAGGTCAGCCCCTCGCCGCGGCGAGAAGACTGCCAAAACCTGCGTTCTTGATCGCCTTTTCCGTCAGGGCGATGTTCGTTAGAAATGCCGAACGTCCCGCGGTCAGTTCCCGCAGAGCTTCGCGGACGTATTGTGTACCGATGCCCAGAACGTTCAGGAATTCCCGCACATCCTGGAGGTGGTAAAACACACGCTCCGCTGCGGGCGCTGGTTCGTCGCCATCCTGATAAGCCTGATAGGTTACGCGGAACGGCGCGGACGTTCCGGCAATGGACCGATGTATCCTCAATGTTCCTTCACTCGCAATTGCGCTAGCCATTTTGCCTCTTCTCTTCATCCTTCCGGAATTACGCGGTTTGCCACTTGACCTTGGAAATGTCGATCCCTTCTTTGGCCATCTCATAGAGTGGCGAAAGCTCGCGAAGCTTGGTTACAACCTGCACCATTTTGTCGATCACGTAGTCGACTTCTTCCTGTGTCGTGAACCGCCCCAGGCCGAAGCGAATCGACGTATGCGCCAGATCCTCACCTACGCCTAGGGCTTTGAGTACGTAACTGGGCTCCAGGGTTGCCGAGGTGCACGCGGAACCGCTCGAAACCGCCACGTCGTTGATTCCCATCAGGAGCGACTCGCCCTCAACATAGGCGAAGCTCATGTTGAGGTTGTTCGGGAGCCGATGCTCCATCGAGCCATTAATGAAAACTTCATCCAGCTTGGCTTCGAGCCCGGCCTTCAGGCGGTCCCGCAAACTGCGAAGCCGCTCTGATTCCGCGGCCATCTCCTGCTGACAAAGCTCGCAGGCCTTGCCGAGACCAACGATGCCCGGTACGTTCAAGGTTCCGGAACGCATGCCGCGCTCGTGGCCGCCACCATCGATAATGGCGGAAAGCTGCACACGGGGATTGCGGCGGCGAACATACAACGCGCCGACGCCCTTCGGCCCATAGATCTTATGGGCGGAAATAGCGAGAAGGTCGATGTTGTCCTTCTGCACATCCACGGGAATCTTGCCTACCGCCTGCACGCCGTCCACAGCGAACAGGATGCCGCGCTCCTTGGCGATCTTGCCGATTGCGGCGATGGGGTTAATTACGCCAATTTCATTGTTGGCATACATAATGCAGATCAGGATCGTGGTGGCCTTGATCGCCTTGCGCACATCCTCTGGATCGACGCGCCCGTCTCTTTGTACAGGCAGATAAGTAACCTCAAACCCGTGCTTCTCCAGGTTTTTGCAAGTATCGAGCACTGCCTTATGCTCAATGGCCTGAGTTATGATGTGATTGCCCTTCTCGCGGTACATCTCCGCGACGCCCTTGATCATCAGGTTGTCCGATTCCGTGGCGCCGCTGGTGAAAATTATCTCTTTCGGCGTGGCATTGATAAGAGAAGCGACCTGCTGGCGGGCATTTTCGACCGCTTCCTCGCCTGCCCACCCAAAGGAGTGATTCCGGCTGGCGGCATTGCCGAACTTTTCCGTAAAATAGGGCAACACCGCCTCCAACACCCGCGGGTCGAGCGGCGTGGTAGCGTGATTGTCCATGTAGATCGGCAGTTTGACAGCCATTTTCCTCTTCTCCTCTTCGGTTCAGACTCCCCGCTCAGCGTGTTACCGCCAATCGGTCCAACCCTTTCAATTCCACAAGCGAGCCTTCTTGCTTATCCTCACTCAAATGAGCCACGGTAACCGTGCTCAAGACTCCCAAGATGTTCTCATTCACCCGCTGCAACGGTTCTTTGACGGAGCAGCGTTCGGTTGCGTCACAGTTTCCGTGGCTGGTCACACAGGAGGTGATCAACACGGGACCATCGATCGCTGTCAGCACGTCCAAGGCACTGATGCGGTCGGCTTGCCTCGCGAGTTGGTAGCCGCCTGTCGAGCCATGCTTCGCGGCAACCAGTCCATGTTTCGCCAGCTTCTGCAGCACCTTGGCCATTAATGTGGCAGAGATGCCATACTCCTCGGCAATCTCGTTGGCGCTACAAGCGTGTTGCTCGCGATGGTTGGCGAGATGCTTCATCGCAATCAGGCCGTAATCCGCTTTCTTGGATAGTTTGAACATGTCTGCAGCTTCAAGCCCGATGGTGAGTTAGATGCCAATACGACTCATTTAGTCGCATTTGAACTATAATCCCTTGCCTGGCCATTGTCAAACCCAAGTACCTAGGCAAGCCCTTATTTCCGGCACACTTACAGTAAGACCAGTTTAGTCGGGCTTCAAGGATTGGCCTTTAAATGGCTGCCTTCGCAACTGAATGGTGGATCTCGACAACTGAACGGCAAACGTTCGGCCTGCCTTCCGCGTTATCCCGAGTGCTTACCTCGCACAAAGGGAGAGCACGTGCGGGGCGGGAAATGAGGATTCCAAGTGAGGCGGCAGTAGCCATACATTACTTGGCTTTCCCCAAGAAAACAGCGAAGTGCGTAATTCAGATACCTTTGGCGTTCTAAAGCTGACCCTCTCCGGAAAATACAAATGGGAGTTTGTCCCCGAAGCGGAAGGGAAATTCCACGATTCCGGCGAGGGTATTTGCCACAACGCGGCCGCTGCGCCACACTGAACAGAACCTTTAGAGAACTGAAACCCAAATCCCCAGCTTACTTTGAGTTCGAGCAGGCCCCACCGGTGCCCGCCGCATCGATCAGTCTCTGAAACGCCGCAAGCGTAGGAATGGTCAACTGCGATTTATGCGCCTGCGTCTCAAATGCCGCGAGTGTATCCGACTGCTGTTTCCTCAATGCGTCTGGAACCGGCAAGCCCTGATTGATCCTGTCTAATGCGCTTAAAGCCAGCTCGGCGGCCTGCGAAAACGCGGAGGACGCGGGAGTGGCGTCCCGAACCAGGTCCGAAATCTGAGCAAGAGTCTGCACTTGCGCATCAATGATGGCCCATTGCGAGAGTTGCCCGCGTAAGGCGACAGCTTTTGTCAAATCCTTGCAGGAGGAAGCGAGAAACTGGTCCACGGCATCGGAGAATTGGCGGGACATTTCGCTTTCAGGATGGACCGCATCCACCATGCGGTTGAGCGGCTTCAATTGATTGGGTTCCTCTCCGGCTGTGCTTTCGCGGTTGTAGTCCTTCACCGGCTCCAACGCTTCGGCCAGAGATAGAAGTGCATCGACTTCTGATGTGGGCGCGGAACCGGCCATCCGCAGAACCATCGGGCGTTGGTAGGATCGATGCGTCAGCCCTAACCATTCCAAGCGCGAACTCTCCGCTTCCATCCGGAAATACATAGAAGTCACATCGGTCGTACCCTGCGGGGACCAGTAGCGTTCGGCGATCGCCGCCGTCCGCGGCCAGATGCGCGAATCGATGTTCTCCCAATTCACATATTCGGACCACATGGTGGCTTCGCCGCCCAGCACGCGCTCCTTCTCCTCTGGAGTGAGATTCGCCGCAGCACCGGCAAGAGGATCGACCGCGTAATGGTGCGCCGCACTCCATCCCAAATCGATGTAATACCCGTTGGACAGAATTCCCCGGTAGCCGTCTTTTGCCGCCGCCGACAGGGAGTCCGCGCCACGCCAAGATTGAATAACAATGTTCTTCGAAACTCCCGGAACCAGGATTTCGTCCCAGCCCACGGGTGTTTTTCCATGCTTCACCACTAACTCCTGCACGCGCTGGCTGAAGTATGCCTGCAGTTCCACGTCGCTTTTGATGTTGTGCGACTTCATAAACTCCTGAATCTTCGGATTGGAGTCCCATTCCTTGCCGTTTACTTCATCACCCCCAATGTGAAGATATTGGTCGGGGAAGAGCTTGGCCATCTCACCCAGGAAGTCGTTCAGGAATTTGTAGGTCTTTTCGTTGGTGGGATCCATTGCGGGATCGAACACGCCCCATTTGCGCTCCAACTGATAGGGGCCCGGACCGCTGGCGAGTTCGGGATAGCCCACGAACCAGGCCGTGCTATGGCCCGGCATATCAAATTCCGGAACCACGCGAATGCCCCGGTCGTGCGCATAGGTGATCAGGTCGCGGATTTCGTCTTGCGTGTAGTACTGCCCGTCGGAACCCCCTTCCTGCAGCTTCGGGAGTTTTTTGCTTTCCACGCGAAAGCCCTCGTTATCGGAGAGGTGCCAATGGAACACATTCATCTTCACCGCTTCCATACCATCCAGATTGCGCCTTAAAGCATCCAGAGGAATAAAATGCCGGGCCACGTCGATCATCAAACCCCGCCACAAGAATCGCGGTTGATCCTGAATACTGACGGCCCGAACTGCGAAACCATCTGGCGATACAGCTACCAATTGCAGGAAGGTCTGCAGCCCGCGCAGCACTCCGAGAGGATTGGCGGCGTGCAGCCTTGTTCCGGCCGGTGTAACTTCCAGGGCGTAAGACTCGTCTTCACCGAGCTCCTGAACTGGTTTGCTCTCGTGATCGGTGGTGATGAGCAATGTGGCCTTCGAAGGGTCTGAGATACCGTGAGCAAAGACAATTCCTGTCTCCCGATTGAGAGTGGCGAGGAATCTCTCGCCCGCTCTGTCCAGCCTTGCTTCGCGGTATCCTGCAAAAGCCAGGCTGAATCCTCCATCGATCTTGAGCGAGCCGCTGCCGAGTTGCACTTTGGCCGGCAGTGGCATCACGTTCGGTTCGGCCGGGGATTGTGCGCGCACAAAAGGCCCGGCGATCAAAGACGAAACTAGCAAAAAGAAGAATGCCCCCATCCGGAAAAGTGCCTGGTTCATAACATCCGCCTCCGAGTGGCCTATATCAAAGACCGCCATTAAATCGTTACAATGCACAACAGATGAGAGTGGCACAATCCTCCTGAAACACACAACAGTTTTCCGTCATTGCCCTCACTTTGGACGACAGAAAGTTCGCTCTCCCAGGCCTTTTGGGCTAAAATGTGCCGCGGAGAATCCCTCCGCGTCCACCATGAAAACTTCCGTGGCCATTTATCCTGGCACTTTTGATCCCGTGACCAATGGGCATCTGGATTTGATTGGACGCGGGGAAAAGATGTTCGACCACCTGATTGTTGCCGTGCTCAAGAACGTGGAGAAGGAGCCGCTGTTTTCGCTTAGCGAACGCGTGGATATGCTGCGCGAGGTTACAACGCAATGGGAAGCGGTTGAAGTCGAGGTTTTCGACGGGCTGCTCGTGGATTATGCGCGTAAGCGTGGGGCGGGGGTTATCCTCCGCGGGATACGCGCTATTTCCGACTATGAATATGAACTTCAGATGGCTCTCATGAACCGCAAATTGGAGCCGCGCCTTGAGACCGTGTTCATGCTGCCCGGAGAAAGCTACAGCTTCCTGAGCGCGAAGCTTGTCCGGGAAATCGCGCATCTGGGGGGACCATTGACCGGTCTTGTGCCCCCTGTAGTCGAGCAGCGCCTGCGGTCTAAGATTTCCTGACCACGTCCGGCTACCAATTTGTCCTACACCGGTAAAACCCGGCCCGGATTGAAATTCTTCGCGATTTCTTGAAAACTGTATCAATCCCCTTTGCTCCAAGGAGAGATTGTGGAACTCACCAATCGCATCAACCGGATACAAGTATCGCCAACAGCTGTAGTGATTAACGCCGCGGAACAATTGAAAGCTCAGGGCGTCGACGTCGCCGACTTCGGTCCCGGTGAACCGGACTTTCCAACGCCCGACCACATTAAGAAGGCGGCGATACGGGCGATTGAGGAAAACCGCACCAAGTACACGGCGACGGGCGGTATCATGCCGCTGCGCGAAGCCATCAGCGCCTGGCATAATCGCGAACTGGGATCCAATTACACAGCAAAAGAGTGCGTGGTGAGTGTCGGCGGAAAGCATTCCATCTTCAACACGATCTGCGTCCTCATTCAACAAGGTGATGAAGTGATCCTGCCGGCTCCGTACTGGGTCAGCTTTCCGGACATCATCAAATACGCGGGAGGTACGCCGGTCATCGTGCAGACCAGGCAGGAAGACGGATTCAGCGCGAAGGCCGTGGCCATTGAAAAAGCCATCACTCCGAAAACAAAAATGGTGATCATCAATTCCCCCAGCAATCCCACCGGGGGAGTTGTGGATGGCGAGGAATACGAGCGCATTCTGGCCGTCTGCAAGAAGCACAATCTCTGGCTGATGGGCGACGAATGCTATTCCCACTTTGTATACGAACCGCACAAGCCGTTTTCCATTGCCAGCGTAAAGGATTCGAAGGAGCGCGTGATTATCATCGGCTCGGTTTCAAAGACATTCGCCATGACCGGCTGGCGCATCGGCTATACCCTTGCTCCTGAGCCTCTAATTCAGGCCATCGTCAAGATTCAGAGCCAATCCACCTCGAATCCAACATCGATCGCGCAGTATGCCGCGCTGGAAGCCATGCGTGGCGGCATGGAGACCGTTCCTCCCATGCTGGCGGAATATGCCAAGCGCAGAAAGCGCATCGTGGAAGGCTTGCGAGAGATTCCAGGTGTCGCTTGCGAATGGCCCGGTGGGGCATTCTACGCGTTCCCGAACGTTTCGGCTCGCCTCCAAGGCCCACACGCCCTGGCTAAAAGCTGTACGGACTTGGCAAAAGAACTTCTGGAAAAAGCGCACGTCGCGCTGGTGCCAGGTGAGGCTTTTGGCGCTCCCGGGTTCCTACGGCTTTCGTATGCAACGTCTATAGAAAGGATTGAGGAAGGACTCCGGCGGCTCACCAAGTTCTTCACTCGCGTTGAAGCTGCATTCTGATCGTGCCCAAACCTGTCCTAACACGCATCGAACCACTTTTTAGTCCGCGGCCATGGGGAACCCGCTCCCTTGCACCGCTCTTCCCGGAGAAAGCCAATCTCAAGGACCCCATTGGGGAAGCATGGTTGACCGCACTGGACTCGCGCGTGGCGAATGGACCGTTTGCGGGAAGATCGCTCTGCGAAAGCTGGCGCCTGATGCCTGCCGGATGGCGAGGCACTCGCTCCGGCCGCCATCAGGATTTTCCTATTTTGGCAAAGTTCCTGTTTCCGAGTGACAAGCTTTCCATCCAGGTTCATCCAGACGATGCGTTTGCCGGTAGATTTGAGCAGGCCGCCGGAGGACGCGGCAAAACCGAAATGTGGCACATCGTTTCCGCGGAGCCGGGAGCGGAGCTATTGCTCGGACTGAAACCGGGTGTCACGCGAAAGGATTTTGTTCAAGGTGTCGCGCGCGAAACTGTGGAGGATCTCTTTGTGCGCTACGCGGTTCGAGCCGGGGAAACGTATTTCGTGCAGGCAGGAACGCAGCACGCTATTCTTCCGGGCATGGTCGTCTGCGAAATCCAGGAGTACTCTGACTTGACCTACAGGGTTTATGACTACGGACGCGTCGACGCGCGGGGCAAGCCACGGGAGTTGCATCTGGAAAAGGCGCTTGAGGTGACGCGCTTTGACGGCACCCGGAGCGGAAGAATCTCGCCTTTGCCGCTGCACTCTCCGGATGCGAACAAGCATCTGCTGGCTGCGTGCGAATATTTCGCCACGGAGCGCTGGGACTGCGATCGTACGACTGCTCTTGAAAGCGACGCAACCGAATTCCAGCTGATCATCATTCTTTCCGGGAGAGGAGAATTGCACGAGGCAGAGGCATCCCATTCCTACGTGCCAGGCCAGGCATGGTTTTTGCCGGCCGAGCAGCCAGTTAGTCTGCTACACCCTAACGAACCGACTTCGCTCCTCCGAGTGACCGTGCCGGACAAGAACGTACTGTACAGTCAGTTGCTGCGTATGGGCTTCGATCCGCAGGCCATCACGCGCGTCTTGGTGATGTGAATCTTATGCCCGATAAAAAGCTCAGCGCGCATGCGGTGATTCTTGCTGGAGGACGTGGCACGCGTTTCTGGCCGCGCAGCCGTACGCGCACACCCAAGCAGCTGATTAACATTGTTGGCAAAACCACAATGTTGGAGCAGACTGTCGAGCGGCTGCGGCCGTTGATTGCCGTGGATCACATCTGGTCGGTCACCAACGCGGAACAGGCGACTGCTCTCCGGAAACAGCTGCCTTCTTCTGCCCGCAGGAAAGTCCTGGTCGAACCACTGGGACGGAACACGGCTGCAGCAATTGCGCTTGGCGCCATTCATATTCGCGACGCAGCGAAAGGCGATGCCTTGATGGCTGTTTTGCCTGCAGACCATTACATCTCGCAGCCGGATCGTTATCGTCAAATTGTGAGAACCGCCCTGGACGTTGCGCGCGAACCTGGACGCATGGTGGTCCTTGGCATTCCTCCTACCCACCCGGAAACGGGATTCGGCTACATCGAGCGCGGAGAGTCGCCATTCACAGTCTCAGGTTTTCCAGTGTTCCCTGTTCAGCGCTTTACGGAGAAACCGAAACTGGACGCCGCCAAGGAGTACCTCGATTCCGGTATGTATCAGTGGAATGCAGGGATGTTCTTCTGGCGAGTCTCGACGTTTCTTGATGCCCTGAAAAACTTTCTTCCGAAGACGCACGATCTAATCGAAGGGCTCGCGACGCACATCGGCAAGCGTAGCTACGAATCACGACTGAAGAAAGTCTATCCCACACTGGAAAACATCTCTGTCGATTACGCCATTCTGGAGAAAGCTGCCGTCACTCGAAAGTCTCCAACGCAAATGGACCGGGTTTTCGTGATTCCCGCAGAGGTCGGCTGGAGCGACATCGGTTCGTGGGCCGCGGTCTACGAGTTGCTCGCAAAGAGTCCCGGCGAGAATATCCTGAGCGGACCGGGACAAACCCTTGATGCCGATGGTAATTTTCTTTGGAGTCCGGAAAAATTCATTGCCGCGGTCGGGATTCGCGACCTGGTGGTCGTCGAAACACCAGATGCGCTGCTGATCTGTCCGCGCGACCGCGCTCAGGATGTCGCCAAAATCGTTAAGTCATTGGAACAGCGAAAACTGAAGCGTCTGCTTTAGAAAGTCGCGAGCACAACCAAATTGGCGCAACCCTTTCGTGCTCACCTTCTTTGGGGACTGTTGCGCTTCGCGTATACTCACAGGAAATGCAAACCATCAAATTTGGGACCGACGGCTGGCGCGGGATAATCTCCGAGGACTTTACGTCCGATAACGCTCGAATAGTGGCAACCGCAATTGCGCGCTACGTCGTGCGCGCCGAGGATGCGCGCAAGGGTGTGTTGATCGGCTACGATCACCGCCACACTTCTGAGGAAATCGCTGCAGAGATCGCGGAAGTCATCAGCTCCACGGGCACGCCGGCTTGGCTGGCCGATAAACCATGTCCCACGCCTGCCATTTCCCTGATGGTGCGTCAGAGAAACGCTGCCGGGGGAATCATCGTCACCGCGAGCCACAATCCTCATTCGTGGAATGGCATCAAGTACAAAGCCAGCTACGGCAGCAGCGCACTGCCTTCCATCGTGGCGCAAATCGAGAGCGAATTGGAGCGCGTGCTTGCGAATGGCATGCCTTCCCTGCCCCCACGAAGGGAATTGATCCAACCCCTCGAACCCCGTGCGCCTTATCTGGACACCATTGAGAAACTTGTCGATTGGAATCGTCTGCGAGAGGCAAGATTCCGGTTCGTTATCGATCCGATGCATGGTTCCGCGGCGGGATTGCTTCACCAGCTATTTGTGCGCAATGGAATTGCGTGCGAGGAGATTCGCGGTACGCGTGATCCCCGTTTTGGTGGAGTCCATCCGGAACCCATCGAACCGCACATTGGTGCTCTGCGCAAGGCAGTTTTGGCCGGAAAATACGACGCAGGCTTTGCTGCCGACGGCGACGGCGATCGCATCGGAGCTATCGATCGGGACGGCAACTTCATCAATCCCCACCAGATTTTTGCTCTGCTGGTCTGGCATCTGGCTGGGACCCGCAAACTGCCCGGAGACATCGCCAAGACTTTTTCGGTCACAAAGCTCATCGACGCGCTCGCGGCCAAATATAATCGCAAGCTCCACGAAGTGCCCATCGGCTTCAAATACATCTGTGAATTGATGCTGGAACAGAACATCCTGATCGGGGGGGAAGAGAGCGGCGGCATCGGCTTCAGCATGTACCTGCCCGAGCGCGACGCTACAGTTTCTGCTCTACTTCTTGCGGAACTCATGGCCTGGCATGGCAAATCCTTGGGTGAGCTGATTGCTACATTACACAGAGAGTTCGGCGAATTTCGCTACGGCCGCATTGACCTGGATGTGCGACCCTCGCAAAAGCTAAAGGCAATCGAATACTTTTCCGACACGCGGCTGGACCAGTTCGAGGAATGGTCCATCACGCGCCGCGAAAACATGGACGGCATCAAGCTTTATCTAGGCAACATCGGTTGGGTAATGGTGCGCGCCTCTGGCACGGAAAATCTCTTGCGGATCTACGCCGAAACCTCGAAAGATGCCACAACGGAGAGAGTCTTACGCGCAACGGTTGCCGCCATTCAAAGAGTCTAGGAGAACACCATGCACTGCGTGAACCTGGCAGACAAATTCAGCAAGATCCAGGATTATTGGAATCCGCGTGTTCTCGGCGAGCTGAATGATTTCGCCGTGAAAGCGGTTAAGATAAAGGGCGAGTTTGTCTGGCACCATCACGACGTTGAGGACGAACTCTTCCTCGTCGTGAAAGGCACCCTGCGCATGCGCTTTCGCGATCATGAATCGATCGTCCGCGAAGGGGAATTCCTCATCGTCTCCCATGGAACAGAGCATCAACCCGTGGCCGATGAGGAAGTTCATCTTCTTTTGCTGGAGCCACGGAGCACGCTGAACACCGGGAATATCATCAATGAAAGGACGGTTCGCGAACTCGAGCACATTTGAGCTCACCCCAGGTCTCCGCGAATCGGAAAAGCACTGTTATGGATCACCGTTTCCACACACTCGATGTTTTCACTACCACTCGATTCCAGGGCAATCCTTTAGCCGTTATCATGGATGGCGACGGGCTTTCCGCCGATCAGATGCAGGCCATTGCCAGAGAAATGAATCTCTCGGAAACCGTATTCGTGCAAAAACCAACGGAAGACCGGGCGCTGGCGCGTTTACGCATTTTCACAACCAAAGAAGAATTGAAGCTTGCGGGCCATCCCGTTATCGGCACATGGTTTCTTCTAGCAGAGCTGGGTGTCGTTCCCGCGCAAGAAGGCGGCGTGCACATCATGCAGCAGACGGGTGCCGGCATTCTCCCAGTCGAGATCCGGTTCAAGGACGGTCGACCGCAACGCGTAACCATGACCCAGAAAGAAGCTTCTTTCAAGGCATCCAAAATCGACAAGAAGAAACTGGCAGCGGCTTTGGGGCTTACTTCAAAGGACCTGGATCACGGGCTGAATCCGGAATTCGTCTCCACTGGTATCTTTAACCTTATGGTTCCGATGAAGAATCGAGCCGCGTTGGGGAAGATCCGGATGAACATGGTGGAGTTAGCAAAGCTTCTTGGAAAACAAGCGGCCCTCGCCTATTGCTTTGCCATGGGCACAAACCACAATGTGTGGGCGCGCGGCATGATGCCCTGGGAGCTCTATGAGGATGCTGCCACCGGTTCTGCTGCCGGTTCACTCGGCGCTTACCTGGTGAAGCACGACTGCTTCGGCGCCGGGCACACATTGCACGTCACGCAGGGCGTCGAAATGGGCCGTCCCAGCCAAATTGAAGTGGAAGTGACGCAATCAGGCAAAAAGCTGACGCCTAGAGTGAGCGGAGCTGCGGTAAGGGTCTTCGAAGGCGTCATCCGTATTTGAGATATTTCTGGATGGGGAATGAAACCCTACTCGACGTTGAGCGATCTCCGGTAAGCGTCGAGAATCCCGTTAACAAAACCACCCGCATCTTCAGAAGAAAACTTTTTCGCAAGGTCGACGGCCTCGTTGATCACGACCTTTGCCGGTGTATCGGTGGTTCGCATCTCATGCATGGCCAAGCGCAGAATGGCGCGGTCAATCGCGGAGATTCGTTCAAGTCTCCAGTTTGCTGCATGCTGCGCGATAATCTCGTCCAATTCCTTGGCGTCGTGGGAAGCGCCTTCAAATAGTTGATTGGCAAACGCGCGGGTCTGAGCGGCAGCCTTCGCGCTCTTCCAAAACGTGGCTTCTAGCTTCGCGGGGTCTTGCTGGCTCATGTCCCACTGAAACAGCATCTGCATGGCAAATTCGCGGGATTTCGTTCGGAGGGCCACTTTATTTCCGACGTCCCTTGCGGTCGGCCTGCGGCTTTGCGCTGCGGAGTTTCCGCGCGAGTTGCCCCATCTCCACGGCACCGATACCAGCCTCAAATCCCTTATTTCCGCCCTTCATGCCGGCACGGTCGATGGCCTGTTCCAGCGTGTCGCAAGTCAGCACGCAAAACATCACTGGCACGCCGGTGTCCATCTGCGCCAACTGCAATCCTCGCGACGTTTCTGAACAAACATAATCGTAGTGTGCGGTCTCCCCGCGCAGAACGCACCCAATGGCAATGATCGCATCGTAACGACCGGTTTCCGCCAGCTTCTTCGCCGTCAGCGGCAATTCAAACGCACCCGGCACGTGCACAACTTCCACATCCTTGCCAGTCGCCCCGCTGCGCTCTAGAGCGTCCGTCGCGCCTTGTAGCAGCCGTTCGGTAATGAAACTGTTGAATCGGCTAACCACCACAGCAAAACGCAATCCCGCGGCGTTTGTCCCGCCATCCATCCTTGCTGGTTGAAGCTTCTCCGCCATTTCTGCGCTCATTTCCCCTTGAAATGCGCCGGGCGCTTTTCCAGAAAGGCCTTTGTTCCCTCACGCATGTCCTCGGTGGCGCAACACAAGCCAAACAGGGTTGCTTCGAGGAATAGCCCCTCTTCCTGCGGCATTTCCACGCCTCGCTCAATCGCTTCCATGCAATATTTCACAGCTAGGGGTGCTTTTTCGATGATCTTCTTGGCCATCGCTTGCGCAGCGGGGAGCAACTCCGTAGGCTCACAGACGTGGTTGACTAATCCAATCCTTTGCGCCTCTTCCGCCGTGATCATCTCACCCGTCAGGCAGAGTTCGTGCGCCATGCCTTTACCGCAAAGGCGCGCCATGCGCTGTGACCCACCGTAACCAGGAATAATTCCCAATTTCACTTCCGGCTGGCCCAGCTTCGCCGTCTTGCTGGCGATGCGAATCGAGCAGCACAGTGCCAGCTCGCATCCTCCCCCAAGCGCGAATCCATTAATCGCACAAATTGATGGCTTGCCTATCGTCTCCAGCAAGTGAAATACGCCCTGCCCAAAGAGGGAGAATTCCTTGCCATTCACCGGAGTCTGTTGTGCCAGTTCATTGATGTCTGCACCGGCTACAAACGCCTTTTCGCCCGTGCCAGTCATGATTAGAACGCGCACGGCCTCATCACCCCGAGCGTCCAAAAGGGCGTGATGCAACTCTTCCACGGTCTTCCGGTTCAACGCATTTAATACCTTGGGACGGTTGAAGGTGATGTAGGCAATGCCGTCCTTCTTTTCGTACAGCAAATTCTCATAGGACATGGTCGGGTCCTCACACGCTCATCGGTTTCGGATTTGCCGGGTCGGCATAGTCGTAGAAGCCGCGTCCGCTCTTCTTACCGTGCCAGCCGGCCAGAACCATACGCTTCAGCAACGGAGGCGCAGCGAAACGCTTTTCCTTGTATTCCTCGAACATTATCTGCGCGATGAATAAGGTGGTGTCCAGTCCCACGAAATCCAGCAGCGTGAAAGGCCCCATGGGATAGCCGCAGCCGAGCTTCATGGAATTATCAATATCGACCACTGAACCCACGCCTTCCTCCAGGGCGCGAATGGCGTCCAGAAGATAAGGCACGAGCAAACGGTTGACGATGAATCCACCACTGTCATGGGCACGCACGGGCGTCTTTCCCAACTTTGCGCCGAAATTCACCATCTCTTCAAATACGGCGGGATCGGTGGCGATCGTCCTGACCACTTCTACCAGCTTCATCACGGGCACTGGATTGAAAAAGTGCAGGCCCACGAAGCGCTGCGGCCTTCTCGTTGCAGCCGCGATCTCAGTGATGGTCAGTGAAGAGGTATTGCTGGCGAAGATCGTGCGGGCAGGGCAAAGGTCATCGAGAGCGGAAAACAGTTCCCGTTTCGCGGGAAGCTTTTCGATAATCGCTTCCACTATAACGTCGCAATCTTTCAACTCATCCAGGGATGTTACGCCCTTCAATCGGCTTCGGATCGCATCCTTTTCCTGTTCCGGAATCGTGCCTTTTTCTACCAGCCGCGCCAGATTTTTCTCAATCCCCTTTAGGCCTTTCTCGACCAGCTCGCTGCTCACTTCTCTCACGACGGTCTGGAATCCGGCTTGTGCGCTCACTTGCGTAATTCCCGAGCCCATCAGACCACACCCCACGACCCCAACTTTTTGAATTGCCATCCTCTATCCTCACTCCAGAAGAACCGTTCTCATTCGGCGGGAGCGTACTACCCGTCAAAAGTGTATCAAAGACAGCGGATTCGTGTATGAGGCGGCGTGTTAGTTTCCGATTGCTTCCACGATCATAGCGATTCCCTGGCCGCCGCCAATGCAGGCCGTCGCGAGCCCGTATTTCAGGCCTTTACGCCGCAGTTCGTTCAGCACGGTTATCATCAACCGCGTACCGGAGGCCGCCAGGGGATGCCCGAGAGCAATAGCTCCGCCGTTCACATTGGTCTTCTCGCGTTGCAAGCCGAGTTCCTTCTCCACCGCCAAGTATTGCGGAGCAAACGCTTCATTCACTTCGACGCGATCGATCTGCTCCAACTTCATTCCCGCCAACTGCAACGCTTTTCGTGAGGCGGGCACCGGGCCGATGCCCATAATGCTCGGGTCCACGCCGACCGTTGCCCAGGAAACGATCCTTCCCAAAGGCTTCAACCCTCGTTCCTTTGCTGTTATTCCCTGCGTGACTACCACGGCCGCAGCGCCATCCACAATTCCGCTGGCATTACCCGCTGTCACGATTCCATCTTTCTGAAATGACGGGGGCAGTTTCGACAGTGTCTCCATGGTCGTCTCAGGACGGCGGTGATCGTCCTCCGTAACCACGATCGATTTTCTTCCCTGCTTCACTTCCACGGGCACAATCTCTTCCTTGAACACGCCCGCCTTCGCTGCGGCGTCCGCCGCTTGCTGGCTCCGCAACGCATACGCATCCGCGTCCGCTCGCGTGATGCCCGTTTGACCTGCCAATTTCTCCGCCGTTAGCGCCATGGGCAGTCCACAATAGGAATCCGTCAGTCCTACGAACAGAAAGTCTTCCAGTACTCCTCCGCCGAGTTTCAAGCCTGTTCGCGCTCCGCGAATCACAAACGGCGCCTGGGTCATGTTTTCCATGCCTCCGGCCACAACCATGGTTGCTTCACCGAGCAGCAACCGTTGCGCCGCCAGCGCAATTGCTTCAATTCCCGAGCCGCATAATCTGTTGACGGTCACCGCCGGGGTCTCCACCTTCAGTCCCGCCTTCAATCCCACATGCCGCGCGCCATAAATGGCGTCGGAGCTTGTCTGGAGCACATTTCCAAATATAACGTGGTCAAACTCTACAGGATCTACCCCCGAACGTTCCACTGCGCCCTTTGCGGCGTGCGCGCCTAAATCAATGGCCGAAACTTCAGAGAAAACACCGGTATAGCGCGCCATGGGCGTACGCGCACCAGCAACAATCACAACATCTGTCGGAAACATCAAGGTCCTCTCTTATATCTGTGCCTGGAGTTAGATGCCAAATGCCGTGGGAAGGTGCCGTTCACCGAATCCGCATCCGAGTATATGCCATTTACTGCTTCGCCGCTTCTGCAACCACGACGGTATCTCCGCCGAGCTTGCGCGCCTCTTCGATGGTAAATTCCGCGCGGTTGATCAAGTCTGTCACAATGTCTTCGCTTTCATACTCCTGCCGTGCCGCGGCCTCCACGATACCGGCGCTTAGGGTAATCTGAGTCGAATCCCATGGCGGACGCACACCGGCCGCAGCACGTCGCAGTTTTTCCACCAGATTCTGCGCACCAGAACTTGTTGTGTCCGGGAGGATGAATGCCAGGGCCCACGAAGTGTATTTCACGGCCATGTCATTCTGGCGCACCATCGGCTGCAAGGAGCGCGCCAGTTGCTCCAGGAACTTTTCTAGCGGACCTTCCCCCTGCTGTCGCAACATTTCCGAGCCGCGATCAATCTGGAGAATCGCCAGCGAAAGCGTGGTTCCTTGCGTACGGGCACGGTCTGCTTCATTCAACAAGCAGCCGACATACGAACTGCGACTGAGCAATCCGGTGCGGTCATCCGAAACACCCATACGGCGAACCAGCGTGCGAAGCCGCGTGTGGCTCACGCTCATCATCATCTGGTCGCCAATTGCCTGCAGGAAGTAGGTTTGATTCGGTTTCCATTTATGCTGTGTGCCCTGCCCCACGATCAGCATTGCAGCGGGCGTCTGTGTCTCTTTATCGGTCAGCGTCACGCCCAAAGCCGTCTGCAGGCCGAGTTCCGCCAAGATGGAGCCTTCCGTTGCTTCCACTACCATTCCACCCAGCTCGTCTGGAACCGCCTTTTCCATTTGCGCCAGCAATAGAACGACTTGGGAGCCAGGCGCGGGCTTCAATCCGGGTGTGCAGTATTCCGCCGCCATTTCGGGCGGCCTCCCCGGCGCACCGATCACCGCCAGAGTCCGCGCGGCCTTCAGATATGTTCCCACTTCCGTGACCGTGGTGTTCAGCATGGCCCGCGGCGTTTGTTGCCGGAACGTTTTTTGGTTGATTTCGGAAATCTTTGTCAGGTCGCGCAGCGTCTCTGCTGTGTAAGAGCCTGAGCGGCCCGTCGGCGGCGTTGGTTGTGCTTCCACTATCGGCACATTGGCAACTTTCCCTTGCTGCTCCGGTTTTGCCTGGGCTTTGGGCCACCAATTCGCCATCTGATACAGACCCTGCAAGCGGGGGTTGCGTTCTTCTTCTCCAGGAAACATGGAGGCTATTTTCTGCAGCCGTTCCACTGCTTTGCTTTGCAGGGAGTACTGCAGAAAGATTTCCGTCTGCACGATGAGGTCTTCGAGCGCCTGATGCTTTTTCCCTTCTTCTGTCACAGGAACTTCTGCAGCTATCTCCTGACTGACCCCCGATTTGGGTGGCGCGGTGGTGCTCTGCGCCACGTTCGCTGTTTTCGCCATGCGTCCAGCAACTCGTCGCAGGAAGCCCTCGTCCACTCGGCCGCGTAATTTTTCCAGTCGGGCCTGGTTGCGATAGTCGTACGAATCGATGTCCACAAGGCGTTCCAGGACCTCGCTAGACTTGGCGAAATTTCCCGAGTTGAAGTTCGCATCGAACAACCGGATCAGCACTTCGAAATATTGAGACTCGCGGTTCAGTTCGTTGTAGAGCCCGGCCCAGAATTCCAGAATCGGCAGGGATTCCGGGTGCTTGGAACCGAGTTCTTCCACTTGTGTCACAAAATCGTTCTGCTTCTTGTCAGCAAACATTCTGCGTTTCAGTGTCTGCAGGATCTCCACGGATTTTCCATCTTGCGCCCCTTCCGCGTAGGCGTCGGCCAGTCCAAACAATCGCGTCGAGCCCTCATTCTTCTCGCGCAACAGGCGCTCAAGAATGCTTCGGGCTCGGTCCAGTTGACCGGCCTGCTGCAACGCGTCCGCAAAGGTCTCGAGGAAGGCCGCATCGCTTTCATTCGCGGCAAAGGGTTCCAGCAAAGCTGCAGCTTCCGCCGCTTCGCCGTTCCGTAGCTTGGCCTCGGCATAAAGAAGTGCCACACTGCGCTCCTGTGGCGCCAAAGCATATGCTCGCCCGAGAAGCTTCATCGCCTCCTGCGGTGAGCCGCCGGCCGTGGCCAGAGTTCCCGCGCGCAGAAATGACCGGGCGGCCAGCGCATGCTTGCCAAGCTGCGCAGCCGTTTCCGCTACTTTCAATTGCCGGTTCAGGTTTTCCGGCTCCAATTGCGCCGTACGCTCCCAGCAAAACAACGCGTCTTCCATGCGGTTCGCCTGGCTGAACAATTCGGCCGCCTTTATGTATTGATCGATCGCCTCTTCGGGATGGTTTTGTTTTTGTTGCAGGAAGGCGTAGCGGGCGATGCGTTCCGGAGGCTGAGGGGTCAGGGAATTTCGAAGGAAGCGATTGTAAATCGCCATGGCCTTGGATTCGTCGCGCGGGTCTACAAGCAACTCGAAAAGGTGTCCGTAGTACACCGCGGCCCGGTCCGGATAGTCCAATCGGGTGTAGAGATCACCCAGCGTCTGGGCAGCTTCGACATTCTGCGGTGAATCCTGAAGCACGGCAAGGTATGCTTCGATGGCATCCTCGAGCTT
>Ga0187782_10000162_pt1 | contig 40184 bp, 40 predicted proteins | sample 0715_SJ02_MP15_2_FD_132454 | JGI IMG/M metagenome (GOLD analysis project Ga0187782, IMG submission 132454) | Tropical peat soil microbial communities from peatlands in Department of Meta, Colombia - 0715_SJ02_MP15_20_MG | ecosystem: Environmental > Terrestrial > Soil > Wetlands > Peat | place... | reverse complement strand
GAGGTCACGCGCGTACTCTTCGATCGGACGCTCGTCTAGCGACTTGATTGCGATGACCGCAATCTCTGCCTGCGTCTTTTGCGCTACCTCAGTGCAAAGCCCGCTAATCTGATCCTTGCCCGCTTGGCTTAAGACTCCAGCGAGATCAGTGACGTATCCCGTCGCCTTTGCCTGGGCGGCCACTTGGTCGGCCGATTCCCCACGGGTGCTCAACGCCATTGCCGCGAAGACACTTAGGATTACCAGTAGGTAGAGAAGGCGGCTTATCGCGACGGACCGGCGGCGCGTCCCAGGGGAACGGAGCGGGCCGTGCGAGTTGGATGGGCGGCAAGCGAACATGGGCGTCGGGACCACGCGAGGCGATGGTAGAGCGTACCAAAGCTGGGTGTCAACGCGGGACCGGCGAGCGCGGCACCTCCATCGGCGGATAGCGGCGCAGTGCCGGTAATTGTCACCCTGAATTGCGGATGCTACACTTTCGTGTCCGCCCGGTTGAACGCACGCGCCAGCTTCCCAGCACCATCGGCTGAGCGTCTAAACTCCCACCCAATCTCTCGGCATCAGAGGGAACAGCGTAGCTGGGGACGCGGCCAAGCGGGCTATTTTTGAAACAAATCGGGGTTTCGGCACGTTTCAATGGTTTGGGGTTACGCACACATCTGAAAAGGCTTGATCCTTGGAGAGGAAGAACATAATGAGTGCAAGGCTAACGCACGCAGCGTTCGTAATTCTGACCGCAGTTTCCCTGGCGGTCTCGCCGATCTACGCGCAATCCCAAACTGCGCCCGCCCCGGCGCCCCAATCTCAACCCACGCCGCCTGCGAGTGATCAGAGCCGCAAGTTGAGCCTCGGGCCGGATTATTCGAAAGGTCCCGGATGGTTCCCCAATGTCATTGCTCCGTACAAGCCCATCGCTTCGCCGAAGCCGGTCCTGATCAATTCCCCGCGGATCGACCAACTGATCTCGAACGGAAAGTTGAACCTGAGTCTCGAAGACGCGATCTCGCTGGGCTTGGAGAATAATCTCAGCATCGCGGTCGAGCGATACGTTCCGTGGCTGGACGAGGCCAATTTGCTCTATGCGAAGTCGGGAGCGAACAGCCGGCTGGCCGCCGCCGGTTATCAATTCGACCCGACGGTTACGAGCAATCTGTCTGTCGATCAGTCGGTCACACCGATTAACAACCCAATTTTCGCTGGCATCACCACCGAGATCACATCTCCTGTGGCGCTGAAGGACCACGTCACGACGGGGAACTTTAGCTACTTGCAGGGCTTCGCCACCGGAACTGAGGCGCAAGTCTCGTTCAATAACTCGCGCACGTCGACCAACTTCGGGGGCTTCGACCTTTTCAACCCGTACGAACAATCCACGCTGACGGTCGAGCTGATCCAGCCGCTCTTGAACGGTTTCGGGAAGGTTCCCAACGAGCGCTACATTATCGAGGCGAAGAACACTGTTAAGGTCGGCGAATCACAGTTTGCCCAGCAGGTGATTACCACGGTCACGCAAGTCGCCACATATTATTGGGAGCTCGTGTACGCGCGAGAGAACGTAAAGGTCGAACAGGTTGCTGTCGCGGCAGATCAACAACTCTACGAAAACAACAAGAAGCAGCTCGAAATAGGAACGATGGCTCCGCTGGATGTGATCACCGCCCAATCGCAACTCGCTGCCGACCAGCAGGCTCTGGTGCAGGCTCAGACGACCCAATTGCTGGATGAAACCACCTTGCTCGTCGCGATTACCAAGGATCCGCTCGCAGCTCCGCTCCAGGGCGTTGAAATCGTTCCGACGACCGCCATTTTCAACCCGGTGAACGAGAACATATCTCTCCCCGACGCCGTAAAAGAAGCTTGGCAAAAACGGCCGGAACTCCAGCAAGCGGAGCTCAATTTGAAAAACGCCGCCGTCGAAGTCAAGGCCACGAAGAATGCACTGCTGCCGACGCTCAACCTCTTCGGTGAATACCAGGCGACCGGTCTAGCAGGCGTCGTACATCCGACAACTCCAACAGGAGAATTCCTGGCTAGCGAGCCCGTTTTTGCCACGAGCGGGACCATTCCCGCTGGCACCATCCCGACCGGATATGTAGGCACGGCGCTTACGGCTCCAGAGGCGGCCATCCACGAGGGACTTACGGACGATTGGAACGATATGATCCGCGCACGCTATCCGACTCTGGAGGCTGGGCTCAACTTGACGCTCCCGGTCCGCAACCGCGCAGCGCAGGCGAACAACGCCACGGCGCAACTCAACGAGAGACAACAGGAGACAGAGTACAGGCAAACTCAGAACACGATCGTGCTGAACGTCCGCCAAGCCCTGATCACTCTGGAGCAGGACCGCGCGGCCATCGCGGCCGCCGAAGAGGCACGGGTCTACGCGCAGCAGAGCTACGATGACGAAGTAAAGAGACTTCAACTTGGCACGTCAACGGCTTTCACTGTGGTCCAGAAGCAACAGCTGCTTACGGCGGCCCAGGGAGTCGAGCTGCGCGACCGGATCAACCTCATTGAAGCGGAACTGAACTTCAATCAGGCGATGGGCCGCACGCTCGAGGTGAACGACATCACTTTGGCCGACGCGCTCAAGGGCAGCATCTCGCGCGTGCCGAACATCCCCGGAGCGCTCGATGCAGATGAAAAGGCCGGACATTAGGTAGAATTGAGCGCCAGGAGGCGAAACATGGCGCGTGAGAAGAGTCAGAATTCCGTCTCGCCTCCCATTCTCAGCGATCCGCGACGGCCATCCCCCGGCGAGCGCGAGTGGGAAGAAACGACTCTGAAGCCCACGCTCGCGAAATCTGCCGAACGCTCTACCCTTTTCACGACTGTTTCGGGCCACCCGATCCGCAGGCTCTACACCCAGGCGGACCTCACGGGCTGGGACGCGGACAGCGACCTGGGCAAACCGGGCGAACCTCCGTACACCCGCGGCATTCATCCAACGATGTACCGTGGCCGCTTGTGGACGATGCGCCAGTTCGCCGGCTACGGAACAGCGGAAGACACGAACCGTCGCTTTCGCTACCTCCTTTCCCAAGGTCAAACCGGCCTCTCGGTGGCGTTCGACCTGCCTACGCTGATGGGCTACGACTCCGACCATGTGCTCTCCGAGGGCGAGGTCGGGAATTGCGGAGTGGCGATCAGCTCGCTCGCAGACATGGAAGCGCTCTTCGCGCAGATTCCCCTGACTGACGTGACCACTTCAATGACCATCAATTCGCCGGCCGCGCCGATCTGGGCCATGTACCTGGCCGTGGCCGAAAAGCAGGGCGCTAGTTGGCAAGAGATTTCGGGAACCCTGCAAAATGACATCCTGAAGGAATACATCGCGCAAAAGGAGTACATCTATCCGCCCGCGCCGTCGATGCGTTTGGTGACGGACACGATCGAGTTCGCCGCGAAGCACACTCCGAAATTCAACCCGATCTCTATTAGCGGCTACCACATCCGCGAGGCCGGCTCCACAGCGATTCAGGAGATGGCCTTCACGCTGAGGGATGGAATCGAGTACGTCGATCACTGCGTAGCGCGGGGAATGGACATCGATGATTTCGCGCCGCGGCTTTCGTTTTTTTTCAACGCGCACAACGATTTCTTCGAAGAGATCGCGAAATACCGCGCGGCGCGGCGGCTGTGGTACCACGTGATGCGCGAGAGATTCCAAGCGAAGACTCCGCGCTCCTGGGCGCTGCGATTCCACGCGCAAACGGCGGGTTGCTCGCTCACGGCGCAGCAGCCATACAATAACGTGATCCGCACCGCCGTCCAGGCGCTTGCGGCCGTGATGGGCGGCACGCAATCGCTGCACACGAACTCGCTCGACGAAGCCTGGGCTCTGCCCACCGAGGCGGCCGCCACCATCGCCCTGCGTACGCAGCAAATCCTGGCGTATGAGAGTGGCGTCACGAATACCGCCGATCCCTTCGGCGGATCGTATTTTGTCGAGACACTCACGAATGAAGTCGAGCGCGGGGCACGCGACTATATCGAGCGCATTGATGCGCTCGGCGGCATGGTGGCGGCCATCGAGCGCGGTTTTCCGCAGCGCGAAATTGCGGATGCAGCGTATCGCTACCAACTAGCGGCGGACCGGCAGGAAAAGATCATTGTCGGCGTGAACGAGTTCCTCACGGAGGAAAAGCCGATTGAGACCCTGCAGATCGACGCGACGGTTGCGCGCCGCCAGGCAGATCGGCTGCGCTCCCTGCGCGGCGAAAGATCCAACGATGAGGTGCAGCGTCGCCTGAGCTTGCTCCGCAAAGCCGCCGCGAGCCACGAAAACACCATGCCCCACATCTTCGAGGCGGTGAAGGCCTACGCCACGCTCGGCGAAATCTGCGACGCGCTCCGCGACATCTTCGGCACCTACGAAGAAACCACCATTACATGAGGGATGCGGCTCACGCCCTTTCTGTACGACCCGGCACGCATTTCATGGCGATTTGAAGTATTCTTGCACCAACATGTCCGGCAGGAAGATACGCGTGTTGATCGCGAAACCCGGGCTAGATGGCCACGACCGCGGCGCCAAGGTGATCGCTCGGGCGCTCCGCGACGCCGGCATGGAAGTGATCTACACTGGCCTCCGCCAGACTCCGGAAATGATTGCCTCGGCCGCCTTGCAAGAAGATGTCGACGTGATTGGTCTTTCGATCCTCTCGGGAGCTCACAATACGCTCTGCCCTCGCCTCATGGAACTTTTGCGCGCCAAGGGCATGAGCGACGTCACAGTGTTGATCGGTGGAATCATTCCCGAGGCAGACATCCCGGGACTGAAACAAGTTGGAATCGCTGAAGTTTTTCTTCCCGGTACGCCGACGCAGGCGATTGTGGACTTCATCCGGCAGCGCGTGGCGGCGCGCCAGGGAGCCTGATGTGGCAACGAAGAGCAAACTCGAAGCCTCCCGTCCTGTGCCGGGGACATTGATCGACTCGAGGGTGGACACGGCATCCGCCGCGTTCCAGAAGAACCACCGCGAGATGGTGACCCGACTGACGGAAATCAAGAACCAGGAGGAAACGATTAAGCTTGGTGGCGGGCCTAAAGCCATCGAGGGGCAGCACAAGAAAGGGCGCCTCACGGCGCGCGAACGCGTTGCAAAGCTGATCGACCCCGGCACGGAGTTCTTCGAAACAGGAATCTACGCCGCGTTTGAAATGTACGCCGAATGGGGCGGCGCGCCCGCTGCGGGCGTGATCACGGGCATCGGTCGCGTGGCTGGCCGCCGCGTGATGATCATCGCCAACGACGCGACTGTGAAGGCCGGCGCTTTTTTCCCGATGACCGCCAAGAAGGTGATCCGCGCCCAGAACATTTCCATCGAGAACCACATCCCCACGATTTATCTGGTCGATTCAGGCGGCGTGTTTCTTCCCCTGCAGGACGAGGTATTTCCGGATACCGACGATTTCGGCCGCGTCTTCCGCAACAACGCCGTCATGAGCGCCATGGGGATTTCCCAGATTGCCGCGATTATGGGTCTGTGCGTCGCGGGCGGAGCGTACCTGCCGGTGATGTGCGACCACATCTTGATGACCGAAGGAAGTGGCCTCTTCGTCGCTGGTCCCGCGCTCGTCCAAACAGCCATCGGTCAGCAGGCGTCGGCCGAAGAACTGGGTGGCGCCAAGATGCACGCGCAGATCAGCGGCACGATCGACTTCCGGGAGCCAAGCGATGAATCCTGCATCGCGCGGATTCGCGCTCTGGTCGACAAGATCGGTCATCGGCCGGGCGCACCCTTCGATCACACGCCGGCCGAACCGCCAGCGCACCCAGCCGAAGACATCTACGGAATCTTTACGGCGGACGCCTCGAAGCAATACGACATGCGGGACGTCATTGCCCGCATCGTGGATGGCAGCCGGTTCGAGGAGTATCGAGCCGAATACGGACAGACGGTGCTCTGCGGCTACGCGCGCATCGGCGGCTGGGCGGTCGGCATCGTGGCGAACCAGAAGAAGCACGTCACCGTCTCCGCCCCGGGCACGGGCGAGAGGCGTGTCGAATTCGGCAGCGTGATCTACACCGAGTCCTCGGACAAGGCAGCCCGCTTCATCCTCGACTGCAATCAGAATCTGGTTCCGCTGATCTTCCTGCACGACGTGAACGGCTTCATGGTCGGCAAGGAGGCGGAATGGAGCGGCATCATCGCCGCAGGCGCGAAAATGGTCAACGCCGTCGCCAATAGCGTGGTCCCCAAAATCGTGGTGATTTGCGGAGGCAGCTTCGGCGCCGGTCACTACGCGATGTGCGGCAAGGCCTACGATCCGCGGTTCATGTTCGCCTGGCCCATGGCGCGCTACGCGGTGATGAGCGGCGATTCCGCGGCCGGCACGCTTGTCGAGCTGAAAATCCGGCAGCTTGAGCGCGAAGGGAAGAAACTCAGCCAGGCCGACAAGAAGCACCTGCATGAGTCCATCCGCGCAACATACGAGCATCAGACCGATCCGCGCTATGCGGCCGCGCGCCTGTGGGTCGATGCGATCCTCGATCCGGCCCATACACGCGAGGCCTTGATCGAGGCCCTCGAATGCGCGGCGCTTAATCCCGAGGTTCGCGAATTCAAAACGGGAGTGCTCCAAACCTAAATGGTCACGGTCGCGTCCGATCGAAAGAACAACGGCCCGTATCGATTGGCGCTGACGCTGCTGTTCATTGCACCCTGCGCTATTGCGCTGTTTGCGTCGTTGGCGCTTACGCATCGGGCAAAATTCTCCGCTTCGGGGCTTTGGTTCATCTACGAGGTGTCTTTCTTTGTCGGGTGCGTCGGCATCGTCATCGCCGCGCTTGCGGCTGTGGCCGAGGCGCTCCGCCGCCAGATTCCAGCCGTGTTCCCGTGGCTGATGGGGATTTCTGCGGTGACGGGAATACTTCTGCTTTGGTACGCGAGGCGCATCTACGACAATCCGTGGATACCCAAAACATGACGGATGCCGTCACGATCGTCGAGTGTCCCCGAGATGCCTGGCAGGGCCTGCCTCACGTAATCCCTACGCAGGAAAAGGTTCAATACCTGACGCGCCTGGTGACCCTCGGCTTTTCTCACATTGACGCCGTCAGTTTCGTGTCACCCAAGCACGTCCCGCAAATGGCGGATAGTGAAGCTGTAATGCAAGAGCTGAGCAAAGTGAAGCTGCCTTCCGGTGCGGCGCCGGAAATCATCGGCATCGTGGTCAATGCCCAAGGACTCGAACGCGCGCTGGCCGCAGCGGGCGTCACGACCATTGGTTACCCCTACTCCGTTTCGGCTTACTTTCGGCGCGCCAACGCCAACATGTCCCGCGCGGAATCCCGGGACCTGGTTCAAAAGCTCCAGCGCGAGACGAAGGCGGCGAAGAGGAACCTTGTCGTCTATATCTCGATGGCTTTCGGCAATCCCTACGACGAGCCGTGGGGACCCGAGATCGTCGAAGAGACTCTCGTCTGGCTGAAGGATATCGGGGTGAGGACGGTCTCCCTCGCCGATACGGTGGGAACTGCATCGGCGGAAGATGTCGAGCACCTCTATAACGAAATCCAGGATTGTGTGGCGGGCGTCGAAATCGGCGTTCACCTGCACAGCCGTCCCGAAGGCGCCGCCGAGAAGGTTCTCGCGGCATATGAAGCAGGCTGCCGACGATTCGACGGCGCGCTCACTGGATTGGGCGGCTGCCCCTTTGCCGGCGACGAGTTGGTAGGCAATATTCCTACCGAGACGGTCCTCGCGACGCTCGCGGCGCGCGGCGTGGCTACGGGGATCGACGCCAAATCGCTCGCGATTGCCTGCGCGATCACGGGCGAACTGCGCGAGAAATACGCGCACAACGCTGAAGCCGCCAAATCAAACTAGCCACTGGAGTTTCGCACCGATGGGCTACCAGACGCTGACATATCAGCAAGACCAAGCAGGCATCGCCACGATCGCCCTCACCGTGCCGGAGAAGCGGAACGCAATCTCGGCCCAGATGATCACGGACCTTCTGGGAGCGTTTGAACGGGCCGAGGAAAATCGGGCCAGGGTCGTAATTCTCACGGGATCGGGAAAGGCCTTTTGCGCGGGCATGGACTTGGACGAACTGCAGCATCTGGCGCGGCAAACACAGCAGAAAAATCTGGAAGACGCGCGGCGAGTAACCAAGCTGCTGTACCGTCTCTACAGCTTTCCGAAACCGGTGATCGCCGCCGTAAACGGCGCCGCGATTGCCGGCGGCTGCGGAATCGCAACGCTCGCCGACTTTACCCTCGCCGTCCCCGAGGCAAAATTCGGCTACACCGAGGTCAAGCTCGGATTCATGCCCGCGCTCGTGTCCGTTTTTCTGCGACGCAGGATCGGAGACCGAAACGTGCGCGACCTGCTCCTGACCGGCCGCCTTATCGATGCCGCCGAGGCGTACCGCATCGGCCTGATCACCGAAGTCGTCCCGGCAGAATCGCTCATGCCGCGCGCGAAAGAAATCGCCAGCGTGCTGCTGGCCGCCAGCCCCACAGCCGTCGCGCAAACCAAAAAGCTGCTTCTGAGTTTCGACAAGGCCGCCATCCGCGCGGAGCTCGAGGTCGCCATCGAAGCCAACGCCGACATCCGGGCGACTCCGGATTTCCGCGAGGGCGTCGCCGCCTTTCTCGAAAAGCGCGCCCCCAAATGGAGCGGCGAATAACCGCGCAGATGCCGCAACCCATTCCGGACTACGCCGACACCACGATTCGCGTCCGCTATGCCGAGACGGACCAGATGGGCGTGGTGTACTATGCCAACTATCTGGTCTGGTTTGAGGTTGGCCGCGTCGAGCTGTGCCGCCAGCTCGGATTCGAGTACAAGCAGATGGAAAGTTTGGACGATACCTTCATCGTCGTTGCCAAAGCTTCGTGCCGCTACAAGAAGCCTGCGCGGTATGACGATGTTCTCACCATTCGCACGCGGGTGGCTGATTCCCAGCGCCGGACCATCCGCTTCGGCTACGAAATCTTCAACCAGGCGTCGGGTGAACTCATCGCGACGGGGGAAACGCTGCACGTGATTTGCGACCGGCAGGGCCGCCCGAAATCTCTGCCCGATAAGTACCAACGCTATTTTCCGCGTGCCCATCGCAGCCGCTCCTCGTCCGCTGACGAGCCGGAGGCGCGAAAGGAGAGAGGGCCATGAGTGCAGCCGATCCCGCGAAAGTCGAAAGATACAGAGAACGGCTTCGCGAGGAATGGACCGAGGAAGCGACCGTTTCCGCCTGGCGGAAATGGCAGGCCCCGCTCTCGGCTTTCACGCGGGGCGCCACCGAGGCCCTTCTGGAAGCAGCGCAACTTCGACCGGGGATGCACGTGCTCGACCTCGCCAGCGGTGTGGGCGATCCGGCTCTTTCGATCGCGGAGGCTGTCGGACCTTCCGGTCATGTGGTCGCGAGCGACCTTGGGCCTGGAATGATCGGTTTGGCCGAGGAACTTGCCCGCGCGCGCGGACTGCGAAACATCGAGTTTCGCGTCGCCAACGTGGAATTGCTTCCCTTCGCGGATGAATCCTTTGACGTGGTCACGTGCCGTTTCGGCGTCATGTTCTTCCCTGACCAGTTGAGAGCTTTCCGGGAATGCCTCCGGGTGCTGAAACGCGGCGGGCGCGTAGCCTTTGTCGCGTGGGGCAGGAGGGACCAGCCCTTCCTGGGGACAACGGTCGGAATCCTCTCGAAGTACGTCGAAGTGCCTCCTCCCGATCCCGACGCGCCCCATGCATTCATGTTTGGCGAGCGTGGCCTTCTGAAGAGCCGTCTTGAGGCCGCTGGGTTCGCGCAGGTCAGCGAGGAGGTCCGCATGATCACCGGCCGGTGGCTGGGTCCGCCGGAGCAATACTGGCAGCAATTCACAGAGGTTGCCGCGCCGTTCCGTCCGCTCGTCGCGAAACTGACCGGCGAAGCGCGCGCTCGCGCCGAAGCGGAAATCTTCGCCGAACTGCGAAAGCTCTCCGACGGCTCCGTGATCACGATGCCTCTGGAAATCGTCATCGGAACGGGCATCCGGGCGTGACGCCGATCCAGATCGACGGCGAGCATCTCAGCCTCGGGGACCTTTACCGCGTCGTATTCGAGGGCGCCGAAGCGGAGCTTTCGCCCGCAGCGCGAGAGCGCATGGCTGCCTCCCGCGCTGTTATCGAGCATTTAGCCGAGACCGAATCCGTCGTCTACGGCATCAACACCGGCTTCGGCAAACTGGCCTCCAGGCGCATCTCGCACGACGAAATCCGGCACCTGCAGCTCAATCTGGTGCGTAGCCACGCCTGCGGTGTCGGTCCCCCGCTCAGCGAACCGGCGACGCGCGCCATGCTTGCGCTGCGTGCAAATGCGATCGCCAAGGGCTTTTCCGGCGTGCGCCCTATCGTTGCGGACACGCTGATCGCCATGCTGAATCACGGCGTGCATCCCGTGGTCCCCTCACAAGGGAGCGTCGGCGCATCGGGAGACTTGGCGCCGCTTGCCCACCTGGCGCAGATCGCGATTGGCGAGGGCGAGGCCGTCTTTCGGGGGCAGCGCGTGTCCGGGGCCGAAGCGATGCGGGAGGCCGGAATCGCTCCGCTCGTCCTCGCCGCCAAAGAGGGCCTCGCGCTGCTGAATGGTACGCAGGCGATGCTCGCCCTGCTGGTACTCGCTCTGCGCGCGGCGGAGATCGCCGCAGAAACCGCCGACGTGGCGGTCGCGCTTTCCCTGGACGCGCTTCGGGGCAGCCCCACGGCCTACGATGCGCGCATTGCGGCGGTCCGACCGCATCCCGGTCAGGCGATCACCGCGCGCAATATCGCTCGCCTGAACAGCGGCAGCGAAATCCGCGAGTCGCACCGCTCGCCGCTCAACGACCCGCGCGTGCAGGATCCGTATAGCCTCCGGTGCGCTCCGCAAGTCCATGGAGCGGTTCGCGATGCTTTGGCGCATGTTGGAAACACTTTAACGATCGAGATGAACAGCGCCACCGACAATCCACTGGTTTTCGCGGACACCGGTGAAGTAATCAGCGGCGGCAATTTTCACGGGCAACCACTGGCGATGGCGGCCGATCAGATGGCCGTCGCCATCACAACGCTCGGCGGTATCTCCGAGCGCCGCGTCGAGCAAATGACGAATCCGCAAACGAGCCAGCTTCCTGCATTTCTCGTGCGCGAGGCCGGACTCAACTCCGGCTTCATGATTCTGCAGGTCACCGCCGCGGCGCTGGCGAGCGAAATGAAAGCGCTTTCGGCGCCGCATTCGGTCGATTCGATTCCCACCTCGGCGAACCAGGAGGACTACGTTTCAATGGGCATGGGCGCGGCGCGCAGGCTCGAACCGCTGCTGACGAACCTGCAGCACATCCTCGCGATCGAACTGCTCGCGGCGTGCCAGGGCATTGATTTTCTGACGCCGCTGCGGCCGGGGCCGGAGACACTGAAGGCTTATGAAATCGTCCGCTCGCTCTCGACCCGGGTGGACGTCGACCGCTCGCTCGCGCCGGACATCGAAGTGGTCTCGCGCGCCGTCGCCGACGGCACATTCGCCGCACTTCTCCGCTAACTCAACCCTCGCTTCGCCAGCGCCCGCTGCAAGAACTTCCCGAACCGGTATCCCGCGATATAGCTGAACGGCGGCTCGCCCATCGAGTAGTGCCCGCACGGCAGCGACAAATGCTCGAACTCAACTCGCTCGCGCCGCAATTTTTCGAGCAACTGTTCCGTAAGCTCCGGCAAGAATGTGGGATCGTACCTGCCCGTAATCAAAAGGATCTTCTTTCCCGCTCCGCGCAGTTTCGGCACGTACGGAAACGGACTGATGGGGGACCAAACGCGCCGCAGCTCATCGTTGGTGACGCCCGCGGCAGCCATCGGCTCCCAGACATTCATCGTCGTCAGCCCGCTCGCCACGACCTCGCCGAAATAAGTCGACGCGTGCAAAAACGCTCCGGCGCGAATCGCCGGCTCGTGGCACATGGTGATGAATCCGATGGCTGAGCCGATGCTCGTTCCGAGCACTCCAAGCCCGTCGTACCCCTCTTGCTCGAGCCAGCGAAGCGTGCGCCGTACGTCGAGCACCGCCTGCCGCGTCGCCTGCATCGTCAGCCCGATATTTGGCCCGACCAGATGATCCGCTCTCGGATGGCCGGGTATCGATCGACGATCATGATATGGAAGGCTCATCTTGACCGCGGTGACTCCCAGCCGCTGCAGCCACCGGCAGACGTTCTGCTGCTCCTCCCAGCGCGCGTTCCATTGCGCCAGCACGACCACCGCAGGCCCCTTTTGCTTGGCGCGAAAGAGCTGGCCGTGCACGCGGTTGTTCTCGCTCCACGGTGACGCGACCGCGCTCGAAAACGTCAACACGCCGTTAGCAAGGGCGTAATCCTTGGCAGGTTCGGCGGCATACCATTCATCGCTCCGCACAAGGGTCTTCTCCGCGAACCGCGCGAGGAATTGGCGCGGGTCCGCGCCGTTTGCCGTAAGGTCGATATGCTCGAGCCCCCAAGCAAACGGCAGCGTGCGGCGGTTGGGCTCCTGCGCCCAACGCATGTGTTCGTATCGGCGGATTCTTTGCTCGAACCAGGAAGCCATAGAGCGGCACTAGAAATATACCGCAGGAGGCCCGACGTCGCCCCGCAACTACTTGCTAGCCAAGCGCCGAAGATTCGCGCCGGTAAGACGCGTGAGGACCCACGTCCTATCGAGCCGGGCGCCTAGTCCTTCGTAAAACTTGATCGAGGGCCTGTTCCAGTCGAGCACGAGCCACTCCATCTGGTCGCATCCCTTTCGCACTGCGAAGCGCGCCAGGGCCTTCATCAGTGCCCTGCCCGGTCCCTTGCCTCTTTCCTCCGGCAGCACGAAAATGTCTTCGACGAAGAGCACCGGCCCGCATGTGAACGTTGAATATGCGAAGTAATACGCTGCATAGCCGACTGGCTTTTCGTAACGCGTGCAGATCAGCGATCCGAAACGGCGATGTTTGCCAAAACCGTCGCGATGCAACCGCTTGGCGCTCAGCCGAAGGTGGGGCACGAGACGTTCATATTTTGCCAGTCCTCGAATCATCGAGATGATTGTGGATACATCGTCCGTCGTGCCTTGGCGAATGCGAAGGGGCGGAATCTTCGTCGGACGCTTCATGAGGGCTCCTGCCGGATGAATCCCTTTCGATCGATGCGGCAGTGGCAGTATAACCTCGCATCCAAACGCCAGCGCGTTAGCACTCGGGCACGATGGCGCCGCCCTGCCTTGAGCACTTTTTCTTGCTGTGGCACAGTCGAATAGTGATCCCTGCAGCGGCCATTGGCGTCTTCATCTTCTGCTTTGGGCTGATTATCGGCAGCTTCTTAAACGTCTGTATCGTCCGGATTCCTGAGCGGAAGTCGATCGTTCTGCCCTCCTCGGCCTGCCCGAAGTGCGGCGCGAAGATCCGCCCGTACGACAACATTCCCGTCGTCAGTTGGCTGCTGCTCGGGGGCAAGTGCCGGGACTGCAAGACCAAAATCTCGCCGATGTACCCGCTCGTCGAGCTGCTGACGGCATTGCTGTTCTGGGGTTGCTACTCGGCATTCGGTCTGACTATCGACGCTCTCAAATGGGCCGTTTTTTCGGCGCTCGTGATCGTGCTGGTGTTTACCGATCTGCGCGAGCGCATCCTTCCCGACGTCGTCAATTTTGTGGGCTTGGCGCTCGGGCTTGCGCTCAGCTTTGCGATCAGGCCTTCTGACGGCACCGCAGCCTGGCTGGCCATCCGCGGCTTCCATGTTTCTCCCCCGACGCCGATCCTCTCGTTTGCGGACGCACTGCTCGGTGCGGCGCTTGGCAGCGGAGTTCTCTGGCTCGTGTCGGAACTCTACTTCCGCCTGCGCCGGCGCGAGGGCATGGGAATGGGCGACGTCAAAATGATGCTCATGGTCGGCGCGTTTCTGGGAATCAAGCGGACGCTTCTCACGATCTTCGTCGGATCGCTGCTCGGCAGCGTGCTGGGAATCGCATTCATCGTGTCGCGGCGCAAAGACTCCGCGTATGAACTGCCTTTCGGAACGTTTTTGGGCATGGCAGCTTTGCTCGTGGCTTTTTTCGGAACGCCCGTGGTGACTTGGTATCAGTCGTTCTTCATGGTGCATTGATGAATCCCGTGTTTTCGGCGCATCCGCATCCCACGATTCCGGCCGGCGTACTCATGTCTTGGGGAATCGCATTCGTAGTGTTGTTGGGGGCAGTGGTGCTGCTGATCGTCATGGCCCGGAAGTTCATGCGCACCGAGGCTGCGGAATTCCGCAGGGACTGGTCCACTCCGAAGCCTGAATCGGATAACGCCTCAGCATTCATGGCCGCGTCCATGCAAGGCGTGATCGAAAAGTTGCGAGCTCAGGAGAAAGAACTTGCTCGGCTGCACATGCTGGCTCAGGAACGCGCGCAAGAATCGGAGCGCTTGACCGAGGAGGTCACGCGCAACATGCCGACCGGCCTCCTGCTGGTGAGCGCGACGGGCGCAATCAGCTCCACCAACCCGGCCGCGGAAGACGCGCTCGGGATGCGGCCCTTGCGTTACCGCTCCTACAAGGAACTTCTCGGTGGCGATTCGAGTCTCGCGCAAATGTTGACGGAATGCCTCCAGCGTGGAGACACGTTCCAACGCAATGAAGTGGAGCACATTACGCCCGAAGGCGAAGTCCGGCGGCTGGGCGTCACGATCTCCCCGATCTACCAGGCCGCGCGGCCGGCCCTGCGCACGCGCGTGTCGGACCCGCCGCGAAAAGTCGAGACGAAGGTCAGCGGCGCGCTCTGCCTCATGAGCGACCTGACGGAATTGACTGCTCTTCAAAAGCAGATCCGCTGGAAAGAAAATCTGGCCGCGCTGGGGGAGATGTCTGCCGGCATCGCGCACGAATTCAAGAATGCCCTCGCCACGATTTCAGGTTACGCGCAAATGATCCGCAGTGAGGCGCAGGCCGGCGAAACGCGGGACTCCGCGGAACGCATTCTCGATCAGACGCGCTCTCTGACGCACGTCGTAACCGAATTCTTGAAGTTCGCAAAGCCGCTCGAAATCTGCTACGAAACCGTTCCAATGCAGGCGCTGGTCGAGCGCGTGGCGCAAGAGCTGCGCGAAACGGCGCCGCAGTGCGAAGTCGTCTGCGAAGGCACGTTCCCAGACTTGCCTGGCGACGAGGCGCTGCTGCGGCAGGCGCTCGTCAATCTCACGCGCAATGCGCTTGAGGCAGCCAGCGTAGCCCGTGAAACGCCCTGCGTGACCATTTCGGGCACGATCGAGGATCTCGCCGGCAAGAAATGGCAGCGCATCTGTGTGGCGGATAACGGTCCGGGAATCCCGGAGCAGGACTTGCCCAAGATATTTCTCCCCTTCTACACGACCAAGTCCGATGGCACAGGCCTCGGTTTGGCCGTCGTACAAAAGGTGGCCCTGCAGCACGGCGGCAGCATCGAGGCCCGCAACCGGGCGGACGGCGGAGCGGAGTTCCTCCTGTGGTTACCTTTGAGGCAGGAGCGGTCGCCCTCTCTATTCCCTTCCCAAGCGGCCAGCATCTAGACTGGTAGCTACGGCGCACCCCAGAATGCGCCTCAGGAGGCGAAGCCATGCGCAGAATCGTGTGGTTGACCGTGGCAGCCGTACTTGCGATTCCGGCAAGCACGTGGAGTCAGCAGACGGACCAGCAGGCCGCCCCGTCGAGCCAAAGCCAAGCACAGGCGGCGTCGGCGCCTCAGCAGGATTCCCTTGCCGAGGCGGCCCGAAAGGCGCGCGAGCAGAAAAAGGAAGCTCCGAAGAGCGCCAAGACCTTCACGAATGACGATATGCCGACGCAGGGCGGCATTTCCACCGTCGGCGGAGGCAGCTCGGCCGCTTCCAGCGGCGACCAAAGCGCCCAGGGTGGCGCGGCCAAACCCGCCGGCGACGAGAAGTCCTGGCGCGAGAAATTTGTCCAGCTCCGGCACAAGCTCGAACAGGATCAGGCCAATCTCGATGTCATGCAGCGGGAGCTCGGTCAGTTGAACACCCAGTTTTATACCGACCCCATGAAAGGCATGCAGCAGGGGCTGACTCGCAGCGACATCAACAACAAGACCGCCGACATCGACAAAATGAAGGCCCAGATCGACGCCGATCAGCAGGCAATCTCGGACGCTGAAGAGGACCTGCGGAAGTCCGGCGGCGATCCCGGTTGGGCCCGCTAAGAACATCGCCTGATGGAACCTGTCCTACTGGTCGAGGACAAAGTCGAGCTGCGGGCCATGCTCCGCAAGGCGCTCGAACGCTCCGATTACACGGTGGAAGAGGCCCCCGACGGCCGCGCCGCGATCGATAAAGTTCGCAATCGCCGCTATCTGCTGGTTCTCTCCGATTTGAAGCTTCCCGGCAATTCCGGCCTCGACGTGCTGCGCGAAGCGCGCCGCGCCGAGCCCACGCTTCCCGTGATCATCATGACAGCGTATGGCTCGGTGGACGAAGCCGTCACCGCCATGAAAGAAGGAGCGTTCGATTTCATCCAGAAACCGGTTGATTTGGATCATTTGAAGCTTCTCCTCGGACGCGCTGCCCGCCAGCAAGAGCTGCTCCGCGAGAATCTGCTGCTGCGTGAGGAGTACGCGGAGCGGTACGGTTTTCCGCGCATCGTCGGTGAACATCCGGCGATGAAAGAGGCCAGCCAGATGACGCAGCGCGTAGCTGCGACAGACTCAACCGTGCTGCTGCTGGGCGAGAGCGGCAGCGGGAAGGAGCTTTTCGCTCGGGCCATCCATCACCTGAGCCCGCGTGCCGAGCAGCCGTTCGTGGCCCTCAATTGCGCGGCCATTCCTGAGGGGTTGATCGAGAACGAGCTGTTCGGCCACGAGCGCGGCGCGTACACCGGCGCCGGCGCGCGCAAGATAGGCAAGCTTGAACTCGCTCACCGCGGCACGCTCTTCTTGGACGAAATCGGTGAGCTGCCGCTCTCGATGCAGACCAAGTTGCTGCGCGTGCTTGAGGAAAAGCGTTTCGAACGCGTCGGCGGCACGCAATCGATCGAAGTCAATGTGCGGATCGTGACGGCCACCAACAAGGACTTGCAAGCCGCTGTCGCCGACAAAACGTTCCGAGAGGATCTCTACTTTCGCATCTCGGCCGTGCCCATCACGATTCCGCCGTTGCGCGAGCGCGGAGAAGACGTGCTGCTGCTCGCGGAACATTTTCTCGAGCGTTTCAGGCGTGAATTTCACAAGCCCTCGCTTGCACTGACTCCGGACACTCGCGCTCGGCTGGAAACCTATTCCTGGCCCGGCAACGTCCGCGAACTGCAAAACGCGATCGAACGAGCCGCCATTCTTGCCAATGGTCCTGACATCGGCCCAGAGGCTCTGCAGCTTCCGTCCGCGCGGCCGACACCCGCCGATCTGCCTGTCGGGATGCTGGAAGAGCAGTTTCTGTGGGAGGGTCCTCTCGACGAGGTGTCGCAGCGCGCAGTCGCGCACGTCGAACGATTCAAGATTCAGAATGCCCTGCGCGAGACCAAGTGGAACAAGACCCGCGCCGCCGAAAAGCTCGGCGTCTCCTACAAGACTCTCCTCAGCAAAATCCGAGCTCTTGGCCTCGATAATTAACTCAAGCGGTCGGTGGGCGGATGACTATTGGCAGGGCGGAGGGTTGTCTGGAATCGCGATCTGAATAGGGATTGGATCCGCAACAAGTCCTTCCGTATAGAGATCGCCGTACTTTCTCCACCGGCGCCTCAATGATGTGATCACCTTGGGGCGTTCCGAGAAACTCTCAAACTCAGCTTGGAAGGAGTACCTGCCGTTAGCAATTCCGCCCGTTTGCGGGGGATATATTGAATCAACCACGCCCGGCAGCACGTTAGTTCCCTCCGCATTCAGCACCTCTCCGGGCTTGAGGACCGCATAATTGTCGTTTGGTCGACTCGGATAGTGCACCTTCGGCCCGTACAACGTATCCGTATTGAGGATCGAAACCAGTTTTACGGTTCCGTCGGGCAGCGTCGCAAAGAGGCGGGAGCCGTCGCCCTTAATGCAGTCCTTGCACAAGATCACGTTGTGCGGACTCACGTTCTGAATTCGAAGATGAAATCGAAGGCCAGCCTGAATAGTAGGGACTACATGTCTTCCCCGGTTTCCAGACGCTGGGAATGTCTCGAGCGCGCAGTAAGAGAGTGAAACGAGTTCGACGGTAAGGTGAAGCGGACTCGTCCGCTCCGCATCAGCCGAACTCTGTCCAACGCAAGCCAAGGGCGAACACAAGCCCGCCGCCAAAACCAGAAGCGTCATCGCACGCCTGGTTGGATTTTTCACATAGCTACCCAAGCAATTGAACGAAGACTTCGTTTGATACCGTAAGCCGGTCCGGCACGAGCCGGATGCGCGTGCCGTCCCGTTCGATGAAGCCGAGCGATTCCAGGCGTTCGATCCTCTCCCGGAGAGTGGCCATCCGCGCGGGAAGTTCCGGCGCCAGTTCGCGCTCGATCCGTGCGAGGTCGACTCCCTCCAGCAGCCGCAGGCCCACAAAAAATTCCTCATCGAGCACCTGAAACGGCGCCAGGCCCTCGAACTGCTCGCCCGGCGAGCTTCCCTGCTCAATGCACGCGACGTAGCGCGCAGGATCGTGCGCATTGGCCCAACGCATCATTCCGTCGAACGAGTGCGCGCCAGCCCCGAAACCGAGATATGGCTCGCGCCGCCAGTATTTCAGATTGTGGCGCGACCGGTATCCCGGCAACGCCCAGTTCGAAATTTCGTAGTGCTCATAGCCCGCTGAAGCGAGCCGCTGGCGCGCCGATTCGTAGAAGTCGGCGATTGTGTCATCGTCAGGGATTTCGCGCGCACTGTAGCGGCTGCCTCCCGCGAGCGATTCCTTGCCCAAGCGGCTGCCTTCGTCAATCTCCAGCATGTAGACGGAAACGTGCTCGGGACGAATGCGCAAAAGTTCGTCCACGGACTTGTCCCACGACTCGGGCGTCTGATGCGGCAGCCCGGCGATCAGGTCCATGCTGATATTGTGAATTCCGGCCGCTTTGAGACTCTCGATCGCGCGAAAGATGTCGTCGCGGCGATGCATGCGCCCGGCCGCCTTCAGCTCGCGGTCGTCGAACGACTGTGAGCCCAGGCTGATCCGGTTGAACCTCGCCGCCACCCACGCGGACACCTTTTCGTGCGTGATTGTCTCCGGATCGGCTTCGAGTGTCGCTTCAAGCAGCTCCAGGTTGAACGAGCTGCGCAATGCGTCCGTGATCTTCGCTAGGTGCGTGGGATCGAGCAGGCTAGGCGTACCGCCGCCGACGTACACCGTGTCAACCGGCGCGTGTGAAGCGCCCCCAGCCTTCGCGATTTCGCGGCACACGGCCTCGGCGTAAGGCTGGTGACGGTCCCGTGAAACGACTCCCGTATGGAAATTGCAGTAGGTGCACTTCGTCTGGCAGAACGGCACCTGGATGTAGATTCCGAGTGACATGACGCTCGAAAAAATCTAGCACATGCAGAGGTCTCGTGCACCGGCGCCCAAGTCCAGCCAATCTGCCGATGATCCGTGGTGGCTTGCGGGGGATCGAAAAAGTGTCCCACTTTGTGGACGGTGCCGTTGTTTGTTTTCAATGAGTTACGCCGGAAATTAAGTGCGACGGTGTCCCACTTAATTTCGGGATTAATCTATGGCGGGCGGTACAAGGAGGGAGGTCCTCGTTGCCACCTCGTCCTATTCAGTTGTCAAAGAGCCATCCGACCCTGGCGAGCAGGGCGGCCGCACAGAATCGCGCGGCGGCGAGGCCAAATGCCAAGCCCAACTCATGTTAACATTCTAATTACTGGTAGTCAACTTGAAAAGACCGGGTAGCGGGTCAGTTTGCAGTGTTCCCGTTAATCGGGTAAGGCTCCGTTCGTCGCCCCAACGAGATACCTGACGTCAAAGAAGCACTCTCCACGGGGCTCATTTTGAGGTGCTCGGAAATCTCTCTAAGTAGTAGGCTAGGAACTCTTCCCGTTGCTGAATCAGTTCGTAAAAGTGAACTTCTACCAACGTGTTTCCACTGAACCAGACGTAGGAAATCGATTCATGTTCGGACCGCGAGAATGTCCCGTCTGCGCTTTGCACCCCGGAATACCATCGCCCCTCATACCGAAAGACCTTCCCTCCGGTTCGTACTTCCTCCGTCACAGATATCGGCTTATCGATGTGGCTCCACTCGTGAAGACCATCCCATCCTTCCGGCCGCTGCTCGACATAAACTGCCACAAGCTGCTTCGCCGTCGTACCATACCCCCCAGCGCAATCCACGCTACCGTCCCAGCCTAATGGCGGTCCGCAATGCCGATTTGTCATCACCGGCAAACCAGCCAACACATCGGGAAACATCCCCGCGGGGATCGGCTCATCGACGTTCTTGACCCCCGAGTGGAGGCCCAACTGGTACAAGCAGGTCTTCGAGATAAATCCGCCGTCAACCTGCCCGCACAGCTCCTTGCCCTTCTTTACTTCCTCATAGGAACCCACGTGCAGAAGGGCGGTACGATACGTATTCAACTGGCGGCAGTTCTCGCGTAGCGGCGCGTCACTGATTTTGCTGCAGTCGCTCGGATCATCCAGCGTCGGAATCAGCGGGATCGTAATATTCGATGAGGACTCTAAATGCATGCAGGTCGCACCCCACCTACGCTGGCATCCGTCGCGCCGGAACGTGATCACCAACGGGAAATACCGTTTGTCATTCGCAGCCCAACCAGACTGATTCGACATCGGATTGTAAAGAACCTCGGTTTCCGCGGAGCTCTCCTCTATTCCCGTCGTCTCAAATCCCTCGTTCACGGTCAACCAATACGAACGGATTTCGTCCAGCGGACTTTCAGCGGGGTGGTTCCATCCGGCAAGCGAGAACGATTGAGACTCAGTGCTCGTGGCCGTGCTTTTCACTTCCGTGTGTTTGCTAAATCCTTCGTAAGTGCTGATCTGCAGCGTAAGCGCGATGCCTCCAATTGGCTTCCCACTTACGGCGTCCACCACGCGCCCAGTGACTGGCGGGATCACTTGGGCGGCAGCGAGAGAAGAGTTGAGGGGAGACAAAGGGCAGAAACACAGAAGAGGAACGATACTGCTGAAGATTCGACGGTGCATTCGCATTCTGAAGCTCGCAAACTGGGCGCGTCTATCGACAAATGAGTCTAACATCCGATGAATCGGCCTCACGTTGCCCCACACGATCAGCGTCCAATTAGTTACAACTCCTAATAAGTTCAGATAATCGGAAACTGACCCATTACAGCGGCCCAGGTGGGCGAGCGCGCGGAGCGTGTCACGGGACATCTGCTAAGATTGAGTCGTTGCGGCATACTCCGTGGACACGCCATTGATCGACGAACACCGCGCGGCGGGTGCCCAGCTTGCGGATTTCGATGGCTGCACGCTTCCGGAGAGGTTCACCGACTTCGCGAAAGAGTATCGGGCCGCGAAGCAGGCCGCCGCGCTCTTCGACACGAACTGGCACGCCATCCTCGTGCTCACGGGCCGCGACCGCGTGAGATATCTGCACGCGATTTCCTCGAACAACATTCAGGCGCTCGAAAACGGCCGCGGGACGCTCGCCCTGCTTCTTAACCCGCAGGGACACATCCTCGCAGAACTCGAAGTCTACGCGCTGCCCGAGAAACTGCTCGTGCTCTCTCACGCTGCTCTGCGCGAGCGAACCGTTGCCACGCTCAAGAAGTACGTCATCGGCTCGCACGTCCAGATCGACGATCAGACAGACCGCATGGGCAGCTTCGCCGTCGAAGGCCCGCGCGCGATCGAGGTAATCGCCGAAGTATGCGGCGCTAAGCTTAGTGAACTACCGGAGATGTCCGTCATCGAAACGGTGGTCGGCGGCGTACCCTGCTACTTGTTGCGACGCTCGCACTTTGGCCAACAAGGCGTGGAAATAATCTGTCCGCGTGAAGGTCTGGTCCCGCTGTGGCGCAAATTCCTCGCAGCGGTTCGCGCGCGCGGCGGCGAACCGATCGGCATGTCGGCTCTCAATGCGCTGCGACTGGAAGCGGGAATTCCCTGGTTCCCTGCCGACTTCAACGACGCGATGATCCCTCACGAAGCCGCGATTGAAAGCACACATATCAGCTTCAATAAGGGCTGCTATACGGGACAGGAGATCGTCGAACGCGTTCGTTCGCGCGGCCACGTGAATCGGAAACGCGTGCTACTGAAGTTTTCAACGACTGCGCCTCCCGCGCCTGGCGCCAAACTGCGTGCCACAGGCGCCGAAGTGGGCTACATCACCAGCGCAGCGTTTTCGCCCGCGGCAGGGACTTCCATCGGAATGGGCTACGTGCGGCGCGAGCAATTCGCGCCGGGAAGCCTAGTCGAGTTCGATGGCGGATCGGCTACGACCATGGAAGGTCACTCTCCCGAAAGGTGAACCCAAATGAAGCTGGAAAGCGTCGGCGATGTGATCGCGACGAGAGAACTCGACGTGATTTCCGATAGAGGAGAGGCTCAAAAGGTTCAAGTCATGATGGGAAGGCCACGGCAATTGCCGGATCATACCGATTACTATTGTCCTTACGAGATCAAAGGTGGTGGCTTCAGAAAGGTAATGTACGCCTGCGGTGTCGATGCGTTCCAGGCGTTGCAGCTCGCGATGGGAACAATCGGCGTCGAACTAGACGTGCTTAACAAGCAGTTCGGCGGGAAACTCCGGTGGGAATGCGACGCGGCAGGAGGCCTCGGTTTCCCGAGTTTGTAACTGCGCGGAGCGGGCCTAGCTCTTTGGGAGGTTCAGGGAGCGGAGGAAGCTGCCGCGATCGTTGTCGATCTTCTTCTGAATCTGAAAGACGGCGTAGAGCAGCGCTTCCGGCCGCGGCGGGCAACCGGGCACGTACACATCGATCGGGATCACCTGATTGACGCCCTGAATGACCGCGTAGTTGTTGAACACGCCGCCAGACGTCGCGCAGGCGCCCATCGAAATCGCCCACTTTGGTTCCGGCATCTGCGCGTAGAGCTGTTTGATCACCGGCGCCATCTTCTGAGAAACGCGACCGGCGATGATCATCATGTCGGACTGGCGCGGCGACCCCCGGAAAACCTCGGCGCCGAAGCGCGAAATGTCGTAACGCGACGCCGCCATCGACATCATCTCGATCGCGCAGCATGCCAGTCCGAACGACATCGGCCAGATCGAGCTGCGGCGCGCCCAGTTGACGACTTTGTCGAGCGACGTGAATAGAATTCCCTCGTCCTTCAGGAAATTCTCGTCTTCACCCGGCTTTTCGAGCGTCACGCCTCGTGCGATTTCGACGGACATTGGCCCAAGCGCCTCCGGTGTACAATCCCATTTTGCATCGAGGAAGCAAACTTTGCAATCGGGTACGCGCCCAGTTTCGGCGTGGAAGGGAAAAACATGCGCTTACATCTTTGGATATATCTCGCGATCGTGGGGAGCTTTGCGCTGGGAATGATGGTGGAAGCGGTGCGCGCGTCGATAAGCGATACAGCTGAAGCACGGGTCACCGGGATCGGCGGAGTTTTCTTCAAAGCTCGCGATCCGCAGAAGCTCGCTGGCTGGTACCGCAAGCACCTCGGTATCCAGCTTGAACCGGCGGGAAGCGGGCCGACCGCACCTTCGTTTTGCTCCTTCGAGTGGCGAGAGAAAGGAGATCCGCAGAGAGCTGGAGAGACCGTGTTCGCGATCTTTTCGGACAAATCCAAGTACTTCGATCCCAGTCAGGCGTCTTTCATGATCAACTTCCGCGTCGCGAATCTCGACCGCATCCTGGCACAACTCAAGACAGAAGGCGTGACCGTCGGCGAGAAGCCGACGGAAGAGCCGAATGGACGTTTCGGCTGGGCGATTGATCCGGAAGGCAATCGCTTCGAGCTGTGGGAGCCAAAGGGAAACTAGAGCTAGCGAACTTCAACGAGGACTTGCGCAGATTTCACATGGCCCGCCGCGTCGGTCGCGGTTAGCGTGTACGTTGTTGTCTTCGAGGGCGTGACGTCGACGCACCGCCCCTGTGACGGCCAGACAGGGCTGGATTGAGGCTGCAGCGTTACCGATTTCGCGTTTGAAACACCGTAGCAAAGCGTCGAATCCTCGCCTCTCCGGACAAGAGACGGGCTTGCATAGAACGTCAGGATCTCAAAGCGATCCCCGCCCATTCCATCGTAGGTTCTCGCCGCTTGGGCCCGCTTCTCCGCCGCGATCCGCTCCTCGATGTCCCGGTCCGTCCGCCAGCGCGAATAGAAAACCCAGCCGAGATAGGCGAGCGCCAGACACATCACCGCGCCCGAAGCAATCCAATAGAGCTGCATCCCCGAGGTACGCTTTGGCTCAGCTTCGGCGCCAGGGGCCATCGCAAACGCTCACTGCACCAATGGTTGATCCGGTGCGGACGGTGTCACTGGCCCTGGCCCTGGAGGGTACTGCCCACCATAGGGAGGGGTTGTCGGCGCCAAAGAAGGGCCAAAGCCTCCCGGATTGGCGACTGGCATGCCGAGGCCGTTGGGACCTCCCGGCAGCCCTCCCGGAGCGAGGCCGTTCTGAAGCGCGCGCGCCTGGTCTTCCAGAGGATTCCAAATGAACTCCCATTGCTGATATGTCTTCCCGCCCTTGTACACCTGGAGCGAGGGGCGGTCGTCGTAACCGCCGACACCTGCGACAAACGCGCCGAGCACAGGGCCGTCAACTGGGCCCGTCGGCTGCTGCAGCTGGGCGGCAGCATTCGCGAACAGCGCCAGCGCGCCACCCGCACCGAGCGCTTGGACTGGTTGCAAGCCACCCATGCCGGGACTGTTCGGCGAAAAGGCACCATTTCCCTGCGGGGGTTGCGGCGACTGCGCGTTCTGCTGGGAATTTGCTTGTTGGCCGTTCCCGTCGGGGGCGGTGGCCGAATTCGATTCGCCCCCAGCGTTTGCCTGGGGCGCCCCCGGCATCTTGCCGTGATTCAGATCCAGAAATGCCATCTGTTGCAGAGAGGCATATTTCACGCTGCCGATGATCTGGCCCGCAGCGTTGACGTAGATGACGCGCCATTGGCCGTCAGTCTTGTTCATGGGATCTTTTTCAACTTCGGGCCGCAAGAAATGCAGAGAGGGCAGCCCCTTCTTGAGATCATCCAGCGATTGCGGGTAGTGCCCCATCTTGCGGTAATACATGCGGATCCCGCGCACGTACTGATTGCCGCGCCAGATCATCTCCTGCTCTCGTTCGCGCTTTCCCTCCGTGGCCAGGTTGTGGAGCACCGCCTGGGAAGTCACGATGACCGCCACAATCATGAACAGAGACAGCATGTAGGCGTACCCGGATTCTCGCGCACCATTCGCTCGCGTCCGGCATCCGCGGCTCACTGGTTTGCTCCCGGAGCCGGAGGTTGCACCAACGGAACCGTGGCGTGGCGGCCGGTCGAGACCTCCTCGACATCGGCCGATTCGTTGCCGATGTGGTCGAGGCGGAAGCGGCTCAAGAAAGTTTCACCTTCGCCGATGATCAGAACGTCATCGCCGCTCGTAAAGAACGCGACCTTGCGGCCGCCGCTCCCCTGCGAGGCGTATCCAAAAAATTCCGCCGGAACCTGCACAGGCGGTGGTGGCGGCGGCGGCTTCGGACCAATGAAGACGGGGGCTGCGGGGCCGGCCGGCACCAGCGGTCTCGGTGGCGCCGGTGGAGTAGCGACAAAGATGTTCCGGTGCGAGCCCGAATATTCAAGCTTGCGAATCTTTTCCAGCAGGTCCATCCGCAGCGCGGGTTCCTGAACATCGAGCGGCTGGAACTTCGTGTCCGCCGCGAGCACGCCCGGCAAACCGTTCCCATCGCTGCGGCTCGAAAAGAAATAGTACGCGGCCCCGATCAGCACGACGATCAGTCCAGCGAAGACGTAGATTTCGGTGCGCCGCGTCATCGTTCAGGTCCTAAAGTACGTGTGCAGCTCCAGATCAAGCTTCAGGCCGCCCAGCCCCGCGCTCCCCAGCCTCAAGTTGTCCAGCAGATAGAAATTCTTCGAACGCTCTAGGCCGTTAATAAAACGAATCACCGCAGGATAATCGGCGTCAACGCTGGTGTTGATCGTAATCTCCGTAACGCTCCGGTCTTTGATCTGCGTCGTCTTGAAACTAAGGTCCGAGGTCTTCACGCCGGATTGCGCCGCGATCGCATCGAGGTCCGACTCAATCTGCGAATAGCCCGTTGCCGAATCGAGGAACGATTGATGATAAAACGCGTCACAATCCTTGCCCGTTTGCGGGAGGCCGGTGCGGATCCGCTCTGCGCGCTCCACGTCTGCGCGAAGGAGCTTCGCCTGCAAGGCGAGACGATCTCGCTCCGCGCGCAGCGTCGCCGGATCCTGCCGCGAACCTTCCGTCAAAAATACGGCCAACGCAACATCCGCCAAAAGCAACACCCCGAGCGCGACGCTCGTCCATAGTTTCCAGGGTTGCCATGCGCGGGTGGTGGTCATGTTGTGGAGTACCAAACGGTGAGATTCAAGACGATTTTGTCGCCGATTGCCCCCTGCTCGGTTCGCTTCTCATCCTTCACAACCATGCCCGAAAACACTTTCGACTTCTCGATCGCCTCGAGGAATTGAATCTTGCTCGCGTCAGTCTCGGCGCCGACTTCGAGCGTCACCTCCGCCCGGCCGTTCACCAGTTTGGGAGAAATGCTCACCACACGAACGCCCGGCGGCAGCGTGTCCTCCAAATCCATGAAGACCTTCGTCCACGGAAAACTGCGCTCGCTGATAAGGGAATTCAAAAACTCCGAACGGTCGAGAACCTGCTTCGCGGCTGCGCTGCGAAAATAGCTTTCCAAATCCTGCCGGCGCTGCTGGTCTCTTCGGATTTGATCCTGCCAGCGGGCGGTATCCGCGCGAAGCTCGCGGCTGGCCCGCCACGAGGCGTACGCCGCATGCGAGAGCAGCGCAAACGCGAGCAGGGCAATCGTCCCGGTCAGCGCCGCACCGGCCAGGAACGGCCGGTTATTCGGTTGCGGTGCCGTCGCGAGGTTAAGGCGAAGCTTCATCGATCTCCGAATCTCCTCACGATTTGCCGTTCATCATCCATCCGGCCAGCGCGTCAAGACCGTGTGGAACCAGATCCTTGGCCGGGCCTTCCAGTCCGCGCGACCCTTCGGCCTCAGTCATCGGGCCGACCGGGATCTTCATTTCATCGCCAAGGGCCGTCCCGAACAAGGCCTCCCTATCCCCAAATCCGCTCAACCGAGCCCGGTCGATCGTCTCATCCCATGAATCCTGATAGTAAGCGACCGCAGGGAAAACCTCGTCCAGCATAGTCTGAGGTTCAAGCGCCGCCGCGTCGCTCCGCACTTCCGTGGATCGATAGACGCACAAGTTCGCGCCGCGCACGACCACCGTCGTCAGTATCTTGCCGCAGAGCCGCACCAGGAGTGTCGCCCCTCGTTCCTCGAGCAGCGGCAGCGCCGCAAGGGTCGAGCTCATCACAACACCGGCGCGAGCGCCCAACGCTTCGATCAGCGACTCGTATTCGCGCACAATCGGCTGGCGCGCCACTGCGGTCACCACTTCCAGACCGCCATCGCGCCCCGCCTGGCGCATCCACGAAACGACCGTCTCGTCTACGTCAAACGGCACACTCTTCTTCAATCGCCAGCGCAGCAGCGGCAGCGCGTCGCTGGCACGCCGCGGAAGAGTGTCGAACGGCAGAATGAACACGCGAACAACGGGATCGGGCACCAGTAACGCCACTGGCGCTCCGCCCGGTGCGACCTTGCTAAGCACCTTCCGCAGTGCCGAACGCACTGCATCCGGCTGGGTGACGTTTGCTTCCACCGGTGACGGCATCACGGCGCCGGCTGGCAGCGACTCAACCGCCACGCCCTCCAAATGTCCGCCCTTGCCGGCCCAACGCGCCGCGGCCACGTATGGCCCGCCGATTTCCACCACTACCGACGGATGCGGCATCGCGTGCAGCCAATGCTCGACACGCTGGACGATACCGATCCGGAAGAACTGAGCCGACAGGCTGCTTTGGCTTGCGACGCTACTCAATGAACGTCACCTTGTTGATTTCGCGCAATGTTGTCACTCCGGCGCGGACCTTGCGGAGGCCCGACTCGCGCAGAAAGCCCATGCCGCCATCGCGCGCCGCACGCTTGATCTCTGAAGTCGGCCGGCGATCGATGATCATTTCGCGGATTCGGTCGGAAAGGTCGAGCAGCTCGGTGATGGCAGTGCGCCCGCGATAGCCGGTACCGGAACACTCCAGGCAGCCCGGCCCCTCGCAAAACTGGAATCCCTGCCATTCGGCCGGGTCCAGTCCGGATTCCTTGAGCACGTCCGCCGAATAGGTGACGCGCTTCTTGCAATTCTCGCAAATCACGCGCACCAGACGCTGCGCCAGAATGCAATTCAGCGCCGAGACAAAGTTATACGGCTCGACGCCCATGTTGATGAAACGCCCGATCACGTCGGTCACGTTGTTGGCGTGCACGGTCGTGAACACCAGGTGGCCGGTGAGCGCCGAGTTGATCGCGATCTGCGCGGTTTCCTGGTCGCGAATCTCGCCGACCATGATCTTGTCCGGGTCGTGGCGCAAGATCGAACGCAAACCGCGCGCGAAGGTGAGCCCCTTCTTCTCGTTGACCGGAATCTGCGTGATGCCGCGCACCTGATATTCCACCGGATCTTCGATGGTGATGATTTTGTCTTCGTCGTTCTTGATCTCGTTGATTGCGGCGTAGAGCGTGGTCGTCTTGCCCGAACCCGTCGGCCCGGTCACCAGCACCATGCCGTACGGCTCGTGGATGTACCGGCGGAACCGCGCGACCTCCTCCGGATCGAATCCGACGACGTCCAGAGTGAGGTTGCGGAACTTCTCGCTCAGAGTCTCCTTGTCGAGAACCCGCAACACCGCATCTTCACCAAACACGGACGGCATGATCGATACACGGAAATCCACGTCGCGGCCCCGGTAGCGCACGCGGAAACGCCCGTCCTGCGGAATGCGCCGCTCGGCGATGTCCAGCTCGCTCATCACCTTGATGCGCGACAGAATCGTGGCGTGAAACTCCTTGTCGAGCGGCTTCATCGCGTATTGCAGCACGCCGTCGATGCGGTATTTGACCGCCACTTCCGAATTCCGCGTCTCGATGTGGATGTCGCTGGCCCGGCGCTCAAGGGCCGTGAAAATAACCGTGTCCACCAGCCGCACCACGGGGCTCACGCCCGTATCGCCGCGCGTGAGCTTCTCCATCGAGATGTTTTCTTCGCTCTCCTCTTCTTCGCCTACCACTTGGAGCGTGAAACCTTCGGTAGCCTGGTCCAGCACGCGCTGCGATTGCTCGGTCTTTTTCAGCAAGTCGCCGATCTGCGTGGCGGTCGCGACCCTGATTTGGAGCCGCTTCCCTAGCAGCAGAGAGAGTTCATCGGTCAGGTGCAACTGGCTCGGGTCGGCAAGAGCAATGACGAGCGTTGAATCGCGCGCCTCCAGCGGGACAAAGTTGTAGCGGAACATCATTTCCGCAGGAATGCTGCGAAACAGTTCGGGATCGATGCGCTGCTCGCGCAGGTCGATAAACGGACAGCGATATCGTTCCGCCAGCCGGCGCGCTTGCTCGCGCTCGGCGGCCTCGTCCGGCGGCGTCGGAGCGTTGGTAATGGTCGCCATACAGTCCTATCCCCCCGTGCCTCCGACTTGAAGAGAAAACATCGGCAGATAAAGAGCGATTAGAATGAAGCCTACCACAACGGCCATCAGCGCCAAAATTACGATGGGAATCCAGGTTAGCGTGCGCTGCAAGCGTATCCCTACCTCTTCCTCGTAAAACTCGGCGACACTGGTGAGCATCGCAGCGAGCGAACCTGAGGCTTCGCCCACTTCGATCATTTCCAGCGCCAGTTGGGGAATGAGCTGCGTCTCAGCCAGGCTCTGGTGCAGCGACTTTCCCTCTTTCACGCGGTCCGCCGCCGATTCGACGGACTTCGAAATCAGGGCGCTGCCGATCGCCGCCGAGGACGTATGCAGCGCCGGGACCAATGGCGTCCCGCCCGCCAGCAAAGTGGAAAGCGTGCGGGCGAATTGAGCGATCTGCGCCTTCAGCCACACCTCGCCCATCAGCGGCACGCGAGGCTTTAGTCAATCAATCGCCAGCGCGCCTGCCTGCGACCGCGTCCACAAGAAAATCGCGATTGCCACAAACGCAGTCAACCCAACGAACACTAGAAAGTACGTTCGCAAGGGCGTCGCGATGGCGAGAAGAATCTGGGTCGGCGCGGGCAGCGGCACATTCAGCTCGTGATAGAGTTCCGCGAATCGCGGCATCGCGTAGGTGACCACGTACGTCACCACGAGTATCGCCGTCGCTACCAGCACTGCCGGGTAAATCAGCGCCGTGACCAGCCCGCTGCGAAATCCCGTGCTCACCCGCAAATATGTGATGTACTGCTCCAGCACCCCGGTCAAATTGCCGCTGCGCTCGCCCGCGGCGATCACCGTCACGTACACGCCCGGGAAGGAACCTTGCGCGGACATGGCCTCCGATAGCAGGGCCCCGTCGCGAACACGCTGGCGCACCTCCCCCAGTATGGGCCGAAGGTCTTCCGCTGCCGCACGTTCCGCCAGCAGATCGAGCGCCTTCAAGATCGGTAAACCGGCTTTGATCAGCGTATTGAACTGCTGGTTGAATACGAGGAAATCCTGCGGCCGAATCTTCTTCTCGCCGCTGGTTTTGCCGAGCTGCGTAATGAAATCCAGATGCCTGCGTACGGAGAAAACGTACAAGCCCCGGTCGGCTAGTCTTTGCCGGGCCTCTCCCTCCGATTGGGCCGTCTCGACGTGCTGGAAGACCCGCCCCGCGGTATCCCCGACTTTGCAGACAAACTCAGCCATGGCGATGGGTTACTTGCCCCTGTTTGCAGCCTTGTTCCAAAGTTTAGCATACCCCCTTTCGGGCCAAGACTGAGGCCGCGAAAACGGGCGATTAATTGGATGTGACAACCCGGAAAAGGCTGTACGGGCACCTGAAAGCGGCTGTGATACATTCGCATGAGCCTGATTCCCGCGGGGTTATCGGAGGCCATGGAGCCGATCTCACACTTTTTCTACTCGGACCGACTGAAATTGCAATTCTGGGATTACGGGCAGGACGGCAAGCCGGCCCTCGTCCTGGTGCACGGCGGCCTTGACCACGCTCGCAACTGGGATTGGGTGGCCCGATCTCTGCGCGAGAATTATCACGTCTATGCGCTAGACCTGCGTGGCCACGGGAACAGCGCTTGGGCACCCGGAGCGATGTACAGTATCGCCGAACACGTGCTGGACCTCTCCGCACTGCTCGACATCGTCAACGATTTCCCCATCCGCCTAATCGGCCATTCCCTCGGCGGCGGGATCGTCTTGCACTATGGCGGCGTATTTCCGGATCGCGTTCGAAAGGCCGTCTCCATCGAGGGACTCGGGTTTTCGCCCGAGAGCCCCATTCACGGCCCGGCCTCTGAACGCCTGCGCCACTGGATCGAGTCCGTCCGAAACGTCGAGAAGCGCCAACCGAAAACCTATCCGAATCTGCTAGCGGCGGTCGCCCGCATGAAGGAGGCGAATCCACACCTCTCGGACGAAGTTGCGCGACACCTCACGCTGCACGGCACCAACTGGGATCCGGACGGATCGCTCGTATGGAAATTTGACAACTATGCGCGTCTCTTCCCTCCCTACGGCCACCACATCGAACACGTTGTCGAGGTCTACGGCCAGATCAAGTGTCCGGTGCTCATGTTCTGGGGCCTCGAGAGCTTCCTGCCAGTGCCCGACGCCGATCCGCGCAAGAACGCCATCCGCAATTGCCGCCTCGTGAAAGTCCCTGACGCCGGGCACTGGCTGCACCACGACCAACTCGACCTGTTTCTCGGGGAGACCGCTGCCTTCCTGGCCGGCTGAACCCTCCTCGTCTGTCGTCGAAATGGCCTGCCTATCGAATCTCGCCAGCTAGCGACTCTTCATCCACGACAGCCACGCCCGGCGGCGGCTGGAAATGAAACTTCACTTCTGGAATCGCTACGTTTTCTTCCCAATTGCCGAAGCGAAACTCGGTTTCGGCATTGCCAGCCTCTCGGATCACCACCCGAACGAGTCGTGCCGCCGGATCCGCCTCCAGCAAAACGTACGGAAAATTTCCTTCGGGCCCCGAAGGATTCCCCCGCGGAATGCATCGCATCAGCATGTTGCCCGGTGATAACGGTTCGTCACCTTTGTTGTCGGTAGCACCCGCTCCAATCACGTCAACCTTGCGGCACAGTTCGGACAGGTCGGCTTTTCCTGCCAGCAACGCCAGCGGCGTCCTCCAATCCGAGCTCTCCTTCATCTTGGCTCGGCTTGCTGTGTGGTCGGCTGGAACGTAGAACCAAGCGTTTGTGCCGTCCACGAGAAACAGCTTTTCCTGCGGCGATTCATATTCCCAGCGCATGCGACCAGGCTGCGAAAAGTAGACCGTGCCTGACTCTGCTGCAATTCCTCCGTTCCCGTCGCTGTACCGCTCGAAGAATGCGGCCTTCAGGGTGCGTGCATGGCGATAGCGGTTCTCGAGTTCCCTCCGCAAGGAGTTCACATCCTTTTCCGCTGCGGCTGAGGCTGCCAGCAGAAGCACGCATGTCAACGCGCGGAGCATCACCGTCGAGCTTAGCAGGAATGGAAAGCGTGAGCCAAAGTCAGCGAAGAAGCGCCCTCAACAAAACTCGCTTGGCTCGCGAAGGTAGGAATTGTGAGATTTAATTCGGAACAAAGTGGGCCGGTTGAGCTAGTTTTCGCCGATTGGTAGTTGCGTTGAGTCGCAACCACCCGCTGCGGTCGTGGCAATTGCGTTGGCGCTCTGCCGGATTACGCCCGTCGCATCCACGCAGTAATACGTTGTTCCGGTGGGGAAACCAAATGGACTGGCATTCACCGAATACATGTCCACATATCCGGCCGGGCAACCCGCGGGTACGTTGCCTGGCGCAACTTGCGTGGAGCCGACGTTCCAAGTAAACGCATAACCAGACTTCTGACCCGTAACCAGAACTCCATCAATCAAACCAGCCGCATTGCAACCAGTAGCCCCGGCCGGAGGCCCGAGAACTGCGAGGTTCGGCGGGTAACCATCCTGGTAGCTGCTGGAGTATGACGCTGCGGCGCTGCTGATCGTCCGCAACGAAGCTGCCGCGGACGATTGGTTGGCGGCGGCCTTGGCGCGGATCATGCTCGGTATCGCGATTGCTGAAATAATTAAGATGATGGCCACGACGATCAGCAACTCGATTAGCGAAAATCCTTTTTGTTGGTTGCTCATCGCAGTGGCCTCGATAGAGGTTCTAGGGAGGAAGCTGAGCTTCCTCCCCAGAGGTTGATATTCTGCTAGTTGCCGATTGCCGTGCCGGAGTTGCAAACCATTGCGTTGTTCACTTCGGCAGGAGCAAACGCGGCCGTGTTCTGATAGACCACGTTGCCTTCATCGACGCAGTAGTAGATGGTACCGGTGTTGGCGCCCGAGGGGTTCGCCCACACCGAGAAGCCGTCTACGTTACCCGCAGCGCAGCCGTTCGGAATGCTGGTGACAGGCACCGTACCGGCCACGAAGTTGAACGTGTACCCAGACTTCTGTCCGCCGGCCAAAACGGCATCGATCAATCCGGCAGACTTGCAGTTCGGAGCGGCCGCAGGACCGAGCGTCGCCATCGTCGGCTCATAGCCGTCCTGATAAGTGCTCAGGAACATTGCCGACGCGCTCGCCAGCGTGCGCAAAGACGCGGCAGCAGATGACTGGTTCGCTGCGATCTTGGCGCGAATCAGGTTCGGAATTGCGATGGCCGCGATGATCAAAATGATCGCCACGACGATCAGCAATTCGATAAGCGAAAAGCCCTTCTCTCTCTTGCTCATAGTCTGTGTTTCTCCTTGAGATGACATCTCAGATCTCTTGTACTCCCTGGCGGGGTACGCCTCATCTTGTGCACGGTCTATGCCACGCCCCGTCGCACTGTTAACTCATGCGCTACATCGAATTATACTCCATGAATTCAATGAGATGGATCGGCCAGGCCTGCCGGTTGTCTGGGTTCCACACCCCGAGTCGTCCCCGACCCAGGCAATGTTGACATTTTACGCCCATAAGAATTGACACTCGGCGCGACGGCCTAACTCGCTGGCACAGAAGCATCTGCGGCCACCGAGGACTCGGGAGCCGCTCTCTCGGAGACCACCGGAGCCGCGTCGGCGCATGCGTAAAGCTCCCTCTGTCGGAGGCTCGTCAGCACGATAGTCGCGATGGCGAGCGCCCAGGGCACGACGGGCGACGTCCAGAAAAGCCCGGGGGCGTACCGCAACGCCGCGAGCCACGCCAGCGTGCAGCCGAGGCCGAAAACAAAGGCCGACTTCCGGCTCCCATTGCGCGCTGAAACCTTGTAGGCGCAGATTGCTTGAATCAGCAGCGCAAACGGAAAGGCGACGATCAGGTCTACCAGCCAGTGCTCACCCGTCCCGACAGTGGCAAACATGGTCAGCGTCAAAAAGGCCAGCGCGATCCCGCGCTCGACCCAACTGAGACCGCGCGAGTACCACCATGCCAGCAGCACCCACGCCATGTGCAGCGAAGGTATCGCGTTGCGTGGCCCCTGAATGGCTACGGGTTCCAGAATCAGCCGCTGAACTTGGTCGATGCGCAAGACGTGGAATGGGAAGTTCTGCTGAAACAGCGCGTGCGGCCCGCACGCCGGAAACAAGTTGTAGAACAGAATCCCCACTGGCCCCGTGACCAAAAATGCGAGCATCGCGGAGACTGCCTTCTCTTTGAACCGAACCAACCGGCCGGCATACACCACAGCAATCGGAAGGGCGAGGCCCATGTAGGCGAGCAGGCTCGCGTTATGGAGCCACGGTTTCAGGGCGTAGAGCTGGCCTGCAATGAAGACGATGGGCATGCGCAGGCTGTAATCAAAGGAAAGCAAATATCCATCAAGGGTCTTGGGATGGGCGGCCGCGGTCCATTCGAGCATCGTCGTGGCGAAATAGTCCGACGCGACGAACAGGACCGCAGGGATCCATGCATAGAGCAAGGCCCGCGCAGACTCCTCGTCTTTCGCCCAAATCGCGCGAACCGCCATGACGACAAAACTGCCCAGCCCGAAGAACGAAACCCAGGCCATCACCTGAGGCTGGTAGTGCAAAATGCGGAAGTCCACGATTCCGAGGAAGCACCCACTCGCCAGGATCAGTAGGGCGTCCGACCACTTCGGCCGCACTCTCAGGTGAAGAATCACCACACTCGCCAATGCGAAGGCAAAAAACGCGTCGACGAGCGCCTCGCTATAGAAGCTCGAACTCAGTCCGAGCGTTCCCGCAAGAACGAACAGGGCCGCCGTCAGCAGCATCTTGACCGGCCCTTTCATCGGAAATCTGACTGAGATCTTCATAGATGCGTCCGAACGATTCGCCGCCCGCACAACTGCCCTGCCCCTGATCGCCCTATCACCATCGGTGCGCAACCCAATCGTCCCAAGGATAAGCCCTGACCAATCTGTCGACGCACGTTTTCAAGCATGTCAAACCCCGTACTTCTTGGCGTAGTGCCGGAACGAGCGATACGACATTCCCAGAATACCTGCGGCTTGCGTCCGAACGCCACCGGATCGCTCGAGTGCGGCGAGCAAGAAGGAGCGCTCCAGTTGCTGGATGTGCTGCTCGAGGTTGATGCCATTCTCAGGCAAGAACGTGCCATTCCCATTGTGGCTGGGCGCGGCGATCGATTGCTGCGCGTGGGTGCGGATGCGTTCCGGCAGCGACTCCGCGGAAATTCGCGGACCGCTCTCAAGCGCCAATGATCGCTCGATCGTATTCTCCAGCTCCCGCACGTTTCCCGGCCAATCGTAGACCTCCAGCAGCCGCATCGCTTCGGGTTCAATTCCCTCGGTCCGTTTGCCCATCGACTTCGCCAGCCGGCCAATGAACTCGCGGACCAGTAACGGGATGTCCTCGCGACGCTCCCGCAACGGTGGCAGGTGGATGGGAATCACGCTGAGGCGATAGAACAAGTCCTCTCGAAAGCGGCCTTCGGCAATCTCCTTTTCCAAATCCTTGTTCGTGGCAGCAATCACGCGCACGTCAACGTCCGCTTCTTCCGTGCTGCCAATCGGTCGCACTTTCCCTTCCTGCAACACGCGGTAGAGCTTCACCTGCATCGTGACGCTCATGTTTCCGATCTCGTCCATGAAGAGCGTCCCGCCGTGCGCCGCGTGGAAGAGGCCGCGGCGATTCTCGGTCGCTCCGGTAAACGCGCCCTTCACGTAGCCGAACAATTCCGACTCCAGCAAAGTCTCCGGGAAAGCGCCGCAGTTGATCGTGATGAACGGCGCCTTTGAACGCGCGCTATTCTCGTGAATCGCCCGGGCCACCAGCTCTTTTCCCGTGCCGCTCTCTCCGGTGATGAGCACCCGGCTTTGCTGCGGGGCGATGTTGACGATCAGCTCGAAGATTTCGCGCATCTTCGGGCTCGTGCCGATCATGTTGTCGAGGCCGGTCACGCGCCGCAGTTCCCGCCGCAAATAGCCCGCTTCCCTCTTCAGCGCGAGGTTTTCGGCTACTTTTTGAACCGCCGGGCGGAGCTCATCGAGCAGGCGATCGCCCTTGATTACATAGCGATCCGCGCCGAAATTGACGGCGTCGATCGCCGTGTCGATCGTTGGAACTCCGGTAATCAGAATGAAGACCGTTGCCGGCGAGACTTCCTTGCAGTGCCGCAGCAGCTCCACCCCGTCCATGTCCGGCATGCAGATATCGGACACAACGATATCGAACATTCGGGACGCGAGTTGCCGCTTCGCGGCCTCTCCGCTCGAGGCGACCTCAACCTTGTGACCCTCTTTGCGAAAACTGATTTCCAGCAGTTCGCAGATGGATCGCTCGTCGTCGACCACTAGAAGGTTCGCCATCTGTTCTACGCTTTCCCGGCCACCACTGTGGCGTGCGTCCTCGCTACGGAACCGCTTTGCGGCTTCTGCCGGCTTCCATTTCGGCCGCCATTCGCACACGGCAGTTCAACAATGAATTCCGAACCGCGGCCGGGCTCTGTCTCGACTCGAATCCGCCCCTTATGCGCCTGCAAAATCTGATACACGATCGCCAGCCCCAATCCGGTTCCTCCGGCAAAACCCGATTGGAACGGCTCGAACATCCGCGTGGCCAGGCGCGGATCGAAACCCGTTCCGGTGTCGCGGATCGATATCCGCGCCCACTCCGAATCGCCCGCGATGCCAACCGAAAGCACGCCGCCTTCCGGCATTGCGCGCAACGCATTGTTGCAAAGGTTCCAAAACACTTGCTTGATGGCGTCGCGATCGCCGCGGACGCGTAGCTGGCGCTCGCCCAAGGCTCTTTCGACACGCACCTTGCCGGAGTGTGCCGCATTGCGCTCGAAAAGCAGCAACATCTCTTCAAGCAGCGCAACGATGTCGACATCGGCAAACGAGTACGACTTCTCACGGGAATAGTCCAGGAACTCGGTGATGATCTGGTTGAGCCTCTGCGACTCGCGGCCCACGATTTGCACCAGTCTTTTGTCGTCGTCTTCGAGTGGGGCAAACCGGTCCAGTTCCTTGAGCGCCCCCGTCATGGCTGTCAGGGGCTGGCGGATTTCGTGGGCGATTGCTGCGGAGAGCCGTCCCACAGCAGCCATTCGCTCTTTCGTCGAGACTTCGTGTTCCAGCCGTTTGAGTTCCGTCAAGTCTTGGAAGTTGAATACGAACCCGCTCGGCTCCTCTTGCCCCGTCCGCAGCGGCGAGATCGATAGGCCGAGGAAGCGCATAGCTCCGGAAGGCGTGGGGAACTCGATCTCCCGGCGCAGCGCCAGCGGCCCTCCGGCTTCGTCCACTTGAACCGGCCAAAACCCCGGAAGCACGTCTGCAATTTTTTCGCCGCGCAGCAGGCCGAACCCCTGCCCCAGGATCTCCGCGCCAGATCGATTCAAGAGCAAGATTCGCCCTTCGAGGTCTGTCGTCAGCAGCCCACCCCGCATGGATTCAATGATGTCTCGATTGAATGCCTGCAGGTCTCTCAGAGCCTCTGTCTTCCGCTCGAGTTCGGCACCCTTCGTGTGAATCGTTTGTGTTAAGAGGCTGCCCAGGTAGGCGACCGCATAGAAGGCAAATAGGTTGACGCCCAGCCACGATTCCACCGTTCTCGCGGCCGCCATCGAGGTGGTGGTCCGGGGGATCACCCCGTAGTACATCAACTCCATCACGCACCCAAGCAGCACGAAACTGAACCCCGCCACCAGAAAAGCTCCGCGCCGTGCAAACAGAATGCTCCCCATGAGAATCGCAAGCAGATAGAGCGATACGAAGTAGCTGTCCTGCGCCCCGCTGGCGTAAACGACGCCGGTGATGATGCCGAGATCCAGAGTGATTTGGAGCGGTGCGAGCCAGCCCGCCGTCGGAAATCTGCGCCGCAATACGATGTCCAGGGTTGCGACCACGTACCACGACCCCGCCAGGACGATCAGCGTCCCAACAGGAAGAGGGATCGGGGTCCACTGATGAACCGCGACAACTACCGCAATCAGGAAGGTGACAATGAGAAAGCGAACGCGGCCCAGCCAGGGCAGCCATTCATTCACGCTGGGCGTGGATTCCATTTGCGATCCGTCAATGTCGCTGGCATTCCGGAAGTTTCGAGATCCACTGCGGGCCGCAGCCGGCGGGCGCTTTGGGCGCCCGCCATCCAGGCTGCAGTAGGTCAGATTTAGTGTTCGGCCAGCTTGCCAATCAACGAGAACAGAGGCAGATACATCGAAATCACGACGCCGCCGACCACCACGCCGAGAAAGACGATCATGATCGGCTCGATCGCGGTCAACATATCTTTCACGGCCGCGTCGACTTCGTCCTCGTAGAAATCCGCAATCTTCTGCAGCATCGCGTCCATCGCGCCGGTTTGCTCGCCGACGCCGATCATCTGCGTCACCATCCCCGGGAATACATCGGTTTCCTTCAGAGGCTCCACCAGCGAACGCCCGGCCTCGACCGCCCTGCGCGTCTCGGAAATAGCCTTTTCGATGACCGCGTTGCCCGACGTGCGTGCGGTAATATCGAGACCCTCCAGAATCGGCACGCCGCTGGAAATCAACGTTCCCAGCGTCCGCGTGAATCGGGCCACGGCGATCTTTCGCAGCACGTTGCCCACCACCGGCGCCTTCAGCAACAGGGCGTCGATCGCAAATCGGCCTTGCGGAGTGCCGTACCAGAATTTGATCGCGATTCCCGCGCCGATGAAAAAGACCAGGACCATCAGCCCGTAGATACTGCCGACGAAGTTGCTCAGGCCGATCACGATTCGAGTGGGCAGCGGGAGGTCGACATTCAAACCGTTGAACAACGTCACGAAGATTGGCACAACCTTCCACAACAGCAGCGTGATGACCATGGCGGCGATGCCCAGCACGGCGCAGGGATAGATCATCGCCGACTTCACCGCTCGCTTCAGCTTGACGTTCTTTTCGATGTAAGTCGAAAGGCGCTGCAGAATGGTGTCGAGAATACCGCCCGTCTCGCCGGCCTCCACCATGTTGTAGTAGAGGGGATCGAAGACCTTTTCGTGCTGCTTCATCGAGGCGGAAAGCGTTGCGCCGCCTTCGACGGTAGCCCGCACCGAGTTCAGAATCTTCTGAAAGGTCTTGTTGTCTTGCTGCCCGGCCAGGATCTCGAGGCACTGTACGAGCGGCAAGCCGGCGTCGATCATCACGGAAAACTGCCGCGTGAAGACGGCCAGTTCCTTCGCTTCCACGCCCGCTCCGAACGTGGGGATGTTGAACTCCTTCCCCTTTTCGGAGAGCTTGCTGACGTTGATCTGCTCGCGCTTCAGGGCGGCAGCCAATTGGGCTTTGGTTTCCGCTTGGCGCTCGCCTGTAACGGTCGCACCAGTACGGTTGGTGCCGCGATATGTAAAGACCGGCATGTTGTGTTACCTCCCCCTTCGCTTACCGCCGGACAGGGGTCCGGCTGCCGCTTACAGGCGGCGAAGTCACCCCTCGGTTAATTAAATCCTGCAACTCGTCCGGATTCGAGGACCTCGATAGAGCCGTTTCCAAACTGATCAACTTCTGGAAGTACGCGTTCGCGAGACTCTGGTTGAACGTCTGCATACCGGTCGTGCCCGTGCCGGTCTGCATGGCCGAATAGATCTGGTGGATTTTGTCTTCGCGAACCAGGTTGCGGATGGCGGCGTTCGGAATCAGGATTTCCATCACCATCGCCCGG
>Ga0187782_10000161_pt1 | contig 40380 bp, 31 predicted proteins | sample 0715_SJ02_MP15_2_FD_132454 | JGI IMG/M metagenome (GOLD analysis project Ga0187782, IMG submission 132454) | Tropical peat soil microbial communities from peatlands in Department of Meta, Colombia - 0715_SJ02_MP15_20_MG | ecosystem: Environmental > Terrestrial > Soil > Wetlands > Peat | place... | reverse complement strand
CTCTTGCACCGGTGGATTCCTCAACCCCGTGTTCTGCATCCTTATCCCGACGCGCGCTTCGCCGCCACTCATCCAGGGTAAGAGCCGTATGCGTGAACGCGCTTGTACGGATCTGTGCGGGGGCGATCAGCGATGGTCGTCCCTACCACGACAACTATTGCTGGGATCGGCTCTCGTTTTGGTTCTCAGGCAGCGCGATCAATTGACCCGCCCCGAAACGGCATCGGGAGCAATTTTCTATTCGGTGCGTATTGGGGCCCCTTTGGCCCGTAAGCACAAAACGTCTCGCCATATCGGCCGGCGCAGAAACGTTGGTGCTACGATCTGATTCCCAGCAGCTCCTTTAATTTGTTCCTGAATGCTGGGAACCTTGTCCATGGCATCGCGCAGACTGCCGGAAGTGGCCGAAGCGGTAGCATCGGCCCAGGCTTTTTTCAGTTGCTCATAATCCTTTTTGGCTTGTTCGATCTGATCCTGATCGAGCCCCGGCGGCAACTGCGCTCCGTGAGAATAAGCGTTCAACTTGGCCTTGATCTGGTCCAAGGATTTGGGCACGGAAGCACTCAGTTCCGCCCACTGTTTGCTCCATTCGGCTTTTTTGGAGGTCGCCGCGATCGCCAGGTCTTTAGCCTTGTTCGCGGCATCCTGTGCGGCCGCCAATGCGGCGGGGTAATTGCTTTTGGCCAGGGCATCTTTGGCGCTTTGCAAAGTGGCGCGCGCGGCTTGCAGCTGTGCTGGGGCATATTTAGCGGCTTCCTGCTGTGCCGCGTCAATGGCGGACTCGGCAGCGTTGATGGCCGCCTGGGTCGCTTCCTTCTGGCTGTCGCTGCACGCCGCAGCCATGAACACGGTTCCTAGCAGTAGAGATAAGAACCAGCCCGTCTTCCTGCCCATCTGGCGTTTTCCTTTCGGCAATCCAAGCCGGGCCGCTTTGACTGGCAGCCCCGTCGACACCACTGTACTCAAATGCGGATTGTCCTGACAAGATTCGCGAACAGCCGGTCACAAACACCAGACGGCCGAACCCGCGGATTCTGGAGCAAGCCCATTTCGCTGGTATGCTGCTGTCGGGTATGCCAACAAAAGTGTTTCGGGTGGCGAACTCCGTGTGGTTGATTACGCTGGTCGCGCTGTTGTTGCGCGTGTGGTACTTCGTGCACATGGCGCGCCAGATTCCAGCGGTGGTGCTGGCTGCGGTGCCATTCCAAAACGAAGTGGGAAATGTGGCGGCGGCGCTGGCGCAGGGCCAGGGATTCTGCTGCTTATTTCGCCAGGGAACCGGACCAACAGCCTGGCTTGCTCCGCTGTACCCGTTGCTGCTGGCGGGGATATTCAAAGTTTTTGGCATATTCACGCTGCGATCCTTGTATGCAGCGGTCTCGCTGAACTGCTTTTTCTCGGCGGTGGCTACGGTTCCGCTGTTCTACGCAGCCGTTCGAGTTGGCGGCCGAGTTACCGCACTATTGGCGGCTTGGATTTGGGCGATTTTCCCGAGCGGGATCATCCTGCCGTTCGAATGGATCTGGGACACCTCTCTCTCCGTGCTCCTGGCCAGCGCTCTCTTGTGGAGCACCGTGGAGTTAAAAGAATCCGTGAGGCGCCGCGACTTTGCTCTTTATGGACTGCTTTGGAGCTTGTCTTTGCTGACCAACCCGGCTCTGGGCGCGCTGCTGCCCTTCTTGATTGGCTGGATTGTTTATCAGCATCGTGGTACACGTGCACAGCAAATCCGTTTGGCCCTGTTAACGGTAGCAGTGCTGGTGCTGGCGTGCTTGCCCTGGATGGTCCGAAACTATATGCAATTCCATCATTTCATCCCGCTGCGTTCGAACTTTCCGTACGAGTTTTGGTCCGGCAATAACGAAATCTTCGACGAGCATTCGCATACTCTGAACCGCATCACCCGCTACGAAGAGGTTCGTCTGTACAGCCGGCTGGGCGAAAACGAATTTCTCCACCAGAAGATGCAAGAGGCCGTCCATTTTGTGCAAACGCATCCGCGCCTGTATGCGCGGCTGTTCGCCCGTAGAGTCGTGGCCACGTGGCTAGGCACGGACTCGCCGTGGCGCGATTTCGCCAACTCTGATTCGAACCTTGCGCGGCTTCTGATTCTTTGGAACGCAATGGCATTAGCCGGGATCATCGCCGGGATGGTGCGACTTTACATCCAGAATCGCGCGTATTTTGTGCCGCTGGCGTTCTTCCCTCTGATTTTCCCCCTTACTTTTTATATCGCCCATACAACGCTGCGGCACCGGCATCCCTGCGATCCCATTGTGGCGTTATTGATGGCCATCGCTGTGACGGGGGGTGCAACAATACACCGGCGAAGTATTGTAGAATCTCAAAAACTCGGTTGAGCGAACAGCGACATTTCCGGAAAGGCCAACAGGCGGGGCGATGTTCAGCAGCGCGGACACCTTCAACTTATCCGCTACAACACAACTGTTGTTGACCGTGTGTCTGGTCACCTTACTGTGGGGACTGTACGCGCGACTCCAAAAGTTTGCGTTCTTTCGCTGGTGGGCCTGGGCGTGGACCGCATTTGCTGCATATCTGTTCACCGCAACGATTTCGATCCGCATGGGCCCTGCTTGGACGTTCACAAAAGCCGGGATGATTCTAGTTCTCTTGGTGCTGGGATTCTTGCAGCCGATGCTTCTGATCCTTGGCGGCTTGAATTGGCGGGCGGCGAAGCCGTTTTTGAAAAGCGAGGTTTGGAAGAGCTTGGCGCTGAGCCTGGCCATTGCCGTAGTTTGCTTCTTGTTCAGTTTTACGGCGCGAGAGAACCCATTAGTCAGTTTCGCGTTGCGGAATGCGCCGCGAACGTTTTTGCTGGCGTGCGCCTTGTTGTTCTGTTTCGTGGTGTTCTGGCGGGAATTTCAGGCCAGCAGTTCCTATGCGGCTGCCATTACCGGAGTGTTCTGTCTGGGATATGCCGTCAATCAGGCCTTGTATTGTTTGAGTTTCGTTGAAATGCTCGGAGTCCGGTGGCACTTCCAGTACCCCGGGCCGCTGCACCGCTTAGCCAACCTGGAATACTTCGGTCATTCGCGAATATTGTTGCTGGACCTGGTGGAAACGTGCGGCATCTGTCTGGGCATGATTCTGTTGCTGGTCGAACGCTATCAGCAAACCGTGGCGGAATTGGAACTCAGCGAACGAGAGCGGCTTGGGCTGGCGGTAGACAACGCCTCCCTGCAAACCGAGATCACCAATCGGCAAAGGATCGAAACAGAGCTTCGCCGATCGGAGGAGTTCAGCCGGGAAGTGGTTCGCAATTGTCCGGTGGCAATGGTGGTATCGCGTTGGCCGGAGCAATCGGTCGTATCGCTAAGCGACAAATTCGTCAGCCTGTTCGGCTACACGGCGGAGGAAATGCGCTCGGTAGCGGATTGGTGGCCGCTGGCCTATCCCGATGCCGCGTATCGCGAATCGATTCGTGCACAGTGGCAGGAATTAATCCAGAGAGCCGACCGCGGATGTGCGGAAGGGCTGGCCATGGAAGCAAGAGTGCGCTGCAAGGATGGCACGTTCCGCGACATCGAATTTCACGTGTCGCTGGTGTCCGACCTTTATTTGGTGAGTTTTGTTGACCTCACAGAGCGGAAACGAGCCATGGAAGCGCTGCGCTGGTCGGAAGCCAAATTTGCCGCGGCATATCGCGCCAGTCCGCACGCCATGATCATTATTTCGCTGCGCGATGGGCGGTTCCTGGACGTGAACGCCAGCTTCGAGCGCCAGAGCGAGTATACGCGGGACGAAATTGTCGGGAAGAGCCTTTTGAAAACCGGCATGTGGCTGGACAGTGAGAATTTTGCCGCCATCATCGCCGATTGCTTAAAGCGCAAAGCGGTAGCAGGTCACGAGGCCCGGCTTCGCGCCAAGTCCGGACGAATTGTGCACGTGCTGTACTCCGTCGAGGTGATCGAAATAGAAGGCGAACCGTGCGCATTGGTGGTTGGTGAAGATGTAACCGAGCGGCTTCAGATCGAGAGCGCGCTGCGCGAGAGCGAAGCGAAGTTCCGGCTGGTGGTGGAAACGGTGACCTCGGCGATTTGGCTGCTTCAGGAAAACCGCTTCGTGTACTTCAACAAGGAATTCGAAAACATTACCGGATACTCGCGGGAAGAGATTCTGGCCATGGATCCGTGGGATCTGGTGGACGCGGAGTTTCGCGCCGAGGACTTTGCCCGAGTGCAAGCCAAGCTGGCCGGCAAGCCGGTGCCCTCGCGGAGCCAGCTGACCATCGTGACCAAGCAGGGAGAGAAGCGTTGGCTGGACTTCGCGTCGGCTTTAACGGAATTCAACGGCAAACCCGCGCTGTTGGCTTCCGCCTTGGACGTGACCGCCAGGAAACGCGCCGAGCAGGAACTGAAAGAACACGTGACCTATATGGACGCGCTGATTTCAAGCTTGCCGCTCGGGATTGTCATTAAGGATGAGAAGCAGCGGGTGCGCTTTTGCAATCCGGCGTTCGAGCAGATGTTTCAGTACACCCAGGCGGAACTGCAGGGCCGGAACCTGGACGACGTCATCGCGCCGCACGATAAGGAGCTGGCTGCGCAGCTTAGCGAGGCCGTACAAAGCGGCGGAGTAGTTCACACCATAGCGCGTCGGCGGCGAAAAGACGGCACCTTCGTCGAAGTGGAGCTTTATGGAGTAAAAGTCTTCTCCGAAAACTCCTTCGTCGGGGCGTTTGCCATCTACCAAGACATCAGCGAGCGCCGCAAAGCGGAAGAGAAGTTAGTGACCATGCGCAGCCGTCTGGTGCGGGCCCAGGAGGAAGAACGGGCGCGCATCGCCCGTGATCTTCATGACGACGCGGGGCAAAGGCTGGCCTTGCTCAACATCGATCTGGAGCGACTCAAGCAGGCTTCGGTGAAAATCAGGTCCTCGCTGACCCAACAGTTGGAAGCTCTGGTGAAGGCCGCCAGCGAAATCACGTCGGATGTGCACAATGTGTCGCGCCGGTTGCATCCTTCGCAAGTGGAATTGTTGGGGCTGGGAGTGGCGCTTTCGAATTTCTGCAAGGATTTTGCGGCCCATAACGCTATGAAAATTGAATTCGACAACCGGGGATTGCAGCAAAAGCCGCCGCAGGAAGCGGCCCTTTGCATGTTCCGCGTGGCTCAAGAAGCGATTCGCAACGTGCAAAAACACAGCGGGACTCGGACAGCATTCGTGCAACTGGATGAGGTTGCCGGTTCGTTAAGACTGAGAATTTCGGATGAAGGCGAAGGATTCGATCCGGATTCGGCCGAGTTTACACAAGGGCTCGGACTGCTCAGCATGCAAGAACGCTTGCACAGTTTAGGCGGGGAACTGTTCATTCATTCGCGCCGTGGCGGAGGCACGTGCATTGAAGCCTGCATTCCACAGCGCGCCAGTGTGCGCTCCGAGCCTTAGTACCCCACGGCCAAACACCGGCTCGCTGGACCATGCGCTTATCCCGTTACCAGACTTTGCAAACCTTTTCCGGGGGTTTGGTCATCGGCTGGCCTGTTTTGCACGCAAACGCCTGCCCGAATTCGGGCATGTTCACAACCACACCGTTGATCCGGTATTCCGCCGGAGAATGTGGATCGGTGGCCGCCCGCAAACGGAGTTCCTCGACCCGGTCATTCTCGCAAGCCCATTGGGCGAATCCGACGAAAAAGCGCTGCTCGGGAGTCAAGCCATCGCGAGGCTGCAACGATTCTCCTTTGGTTGCGTCCTGCCAAGCCATGTACGCCAGGATTTCCCCGCCCAGGTCCGCCACATCTTCGCCAAGGGTCAGCTTGCTGTTGATATGGATGTCGTCGACCACCACGTAGCCGGCGTATTGATCCTGGACACACTTGGTGCGCGTGTCGAACTTCTTGCGGTCCTCCTTGGTCCACCAATTCCTCAAATTGCCGTCAGCGTCATACTGGCTGCCTTCGTCGTCGAAACCGTGAGTAAGTTCGTGGCCGATGGTGCCGCCGGTGTCGCCATAGTTGGGGGCGGCATCCATTTTGGCGTCGTAAAGCGGAGGCTGCAGCACGCCAGCGGGGAAATTGATGTCGTTCATTTGCGGATTGTAGTAGGCATTTACCGTGGGCGGACTCATATCCCACTCGCCGCGATCGACGGGCTTGCCGATTTTGTTGTAGTCGCGGTGATGTTCGAATTCGCTGGCGCGGGCCATGTTTCCGGCGAAGTCCGCGCGCGCAATGGTGATGCTGCTGTAGTCGCGCCACTTGTCGGGATAGCCGATTTTGTTGCGAATGCTTTGAAGCTTGTGCAGAGCCTGCTGCTTGGTTTCGGGACTCATCCAGTCCAGTTGCCGGATGCGAACGGCCATAGCATCCTCGATGCGGTGGACCATATCCACTGTGCTCTGCTTCAGCTCCGGCGAAAAAACCTTCGCGACGTACACTTGGCCGAGCGCTTCGCCCAACTGGTTATCGGTATAACTGACACAGCGCTTCCATCGCGGCTGCTGTTCCTTAGCGCCCCGCAGGTACTGGCGATAGAAAGCGAAGTTCTCGTTCACGAAAGGTGAGGAGAGATAAGGAGCGGCTGAATCCACCACGTGGAACCGCAAGTAAGTTTTCCAGTTTTCCAGCGGCTCGGCCGCCAGTCTGTTGTTGAGCCGTTTGAAGAACTCCGGTGCGGTGACATTGAGTGTTTCGAATTGAGGGTAATGCGCGGCCGCGTAGTAGCTTTTCCAGTTGAAGTTGGGAGCCAGGCTGTCCAGGTCCGCCACTTTCATTTTGTGTTTCATCTTGTACGGGTCGCGACGATCCACACGGGTCATAGAGGCTTTGGCCAGTTCCGTCTCCAGCCGCAGCACGGTGTCGGCGTCTTTCTTAGCCGTGGCCGGCTGTTCCCTCATCAATTCGAAGATCTTTTGTACGTGCTGAAGGTAACGCTGGCGTGTCTCTTTGGATTTGGCATCTTGCTTGGTGTAGTAATCGCGGTCCGGCAAACCAAGCCCGCCCTGATCCAGTTCCGCAATGACCTGGGAGGAATTATCAGGGTCTTGCGTGGAGCCGGCTCCGAACAGCACTTCGCGGCCGTAAGCTTGTTGAAGTCCCGCGATCAGGGGCGCGATGTCCTTCACGGATTGGAGATTCGCGACCGCATCCAAATGACCTTGAATGGGCGAGATTCCTTGTTTTTCGACAGTGGCTTCGTCCATGCACGCGGCGTAGAAATCACCGATTTCGCGGGTGACGTGGTCGCGCTGGCCGTTATCGATCGAAGCTTGCTCCAAAATCCCGCGTAGAAACGTCAGATTGTCTTCATAAAGCTTGCCATAAACCGACCAAGAGGTTTGGTCCGGCGGTATCGGATTGTTTTTCTTCCAGCCGCCGCAGGAGTACTGATAAAAGTTCACACAAGGATCGGCGGTCTTGTCCATCGAAGCCAGATCCAGGCTCGGCGTATAGGGAAGAACCGGCTCGTGAGGTGATGGCGCGTTGGAAGAGGCTTGTCCGTAAGCTGGCGCCGCCACGGCGCTGCTAATCAACAACGACACACACCAAAGATTCCTTTTCATGATCACCCGGAGCATTTCTTAGCGTCAAAAATCGGCGATGCCCTTTAGGAACCGCACAAGAGCATAGAACCGCTTGAGAGTATATACGGATTTAGCCGGGCAGAAGGGTCGCTTGCCCGGCAACGGCCTGCCATCCGCGTTGGCCGTACACGTAAACGTGAGTGACCCGAAATTGTCTGGAGAAAGGCCGGCCGGCTTGAGTGCCGCGAGCGCTCCACAGGCAGGTAACCACCGCGGTGTCCTGAAACATGCGCACGCGAATGTCCGAGGCTACGAAGGACGTGTATTTAGCCGGCGATTTCTCGATCGAGTCGATCCAACCAGCCTTATCTTTTATTTCCCCCGAGGGCAGAATGCCGACGAAATCATCCCCGTAAATGCGGCGGAAAAGGGAGCCGTTGTTCCACTGCATGGCTCGCGCGGTTTCCCGCTCCAGGTTGATCAACTCGTCCTGCTTGGCGTCATTCTCCTTGGCGATCTCCTTGAGATCCGCGGCGGTTTGGGCCCGAAGACCAGGAGCGAGCAGCAATGGCAGAAACACCAGAATCAGTGCCAGCAATTTGGTCATGCGGTCACACCTCAATCCAGGATCAGCCGGTGCAAACCACACAACAGTGATTGCACAACGATAGGGCGGCCAGAGGCGAGTATAGCGCGCCGGGTAGCGGGGATGGCCGCCGTGCCGCGTATCACTAACGGTATTGACGCGAGGTCGTCCGGTTTTGAGGCAGCAAAGGTAAGCGGTGGCCCCAGGCAGTCTGGTTCTGCTAAAGTTTGGGTTCGGATCAGGAGCGAACCATGGCTATTTCGAAAGAGCTGTTGGCAATCCTCGTCTGTCCCGTCTGCAAACAGCCGGTGCATTTGTTGCAGGATGGTTCCGGACTGAAATGTGATGCCTGCAAGCGTGTTTATCCGGTGCGCGACGATATTCCCGTGATGCTTCCCGAGGAAGCCACGATGGCCAGCGATTGAGCGTGCCACTTGCCACCGAAAACCGAGTTGGCCCATGTCGTCCCTCGCCTGAAGCAACTATTGCCCGCGTTTCGCAAGATTAATGTGGCTGTTGTCGGCGATGTCATGCTGGATCGCTACATTTGGGGCAATGCCCACCGCCTGTCGCCGGAAGCGGCCGTGCCGGTGGTCGATTTTGTGTCTCAGAATGACTGCCCCGGAGGTGCGGGAAATGTCGCGGCAAATTTAGCCGCGTTAGGCGCGCGGGTGCAAACCTTCGGAGTGGTGGGTGGGCGCGCCCTCCCTCAGGGCAGGACAGGGGATGACCAAGTGGCTGAAGCCCTTCGCTCCTGTCTACGCCGCGCTGGCATCGGCGAGCGAGGAGTTCTGGCAGATGCGCAGCACATCACTACGCTAAAGACGCGGATCATCGCGCGACACCAGCAGATTGTACGCATCGATCACGAACGTCAGGAACCGCTCAGTTCGAAAACGGAAGAAAAAATATTCCGCTTACTCTTGCGGACGCTGAAAACTTCCGACGCCTTGCTGATATCCGACTATGATAAAGGACTGCTCACGGACGAGTTGGCTGAGCGTGTTTTAAACGCTGCCCACAAATTCAAGGTGCCGGTCTTCGTCAAACCCAAGACCTCGCGGCTGTTGGCCTATCGAGGCGCTCGTGCCATCGTTTGTAACGCCAAAGAAGCGAGCTTCTTCGTAACCCGGACATTGAACGACGACAAATCGCTCGAGGAAGCCGGGCGAGCTTTGCTGGCGCGCTTTGGCTGCGCCGCCGTTGTGATTACTCGCGGTGAGAAGGGCATGAGCATTTTCGAAGAGACCGTCCCGCGGCATTTGACCATTCCCGCGACCAGTTTCGAAGTGACTTATGCGCGAGTGGGGCAGCCCGGGGTTTCCCGCGAGGCCAGCGGGCGACAGGTCTTCGACGTGACCGGCGCAGGGGATACGGTCCTTAGCGTTTTGGCCTTGGCAATGGCTGCGAGTGCGGATCTCGCCGATGCCGCCTATCTGGCTAATATTGCTGCGGGAGTCGTGGTGGGGAAATTGGGCACGGCCAGCGTCAGCCCCGCCGAACTTGCGGCTGCACTCGACGAAACACGCCAATAACTCTGAACCGAGACAATCTGTTTATGGCGGGAAACTCAACGACTTATCTTCCGGCGAAACCCAGAGAGTCACCAGCTTGGTTTTTTGACTCTTTTCGGCGTCCGAAGAGCTGGGCATCGGGGAATAAGGGCTGACAACAACGGAAACGGCCACAGCATTGCTATTTTCATGCCGTGTTGCGCCCATGATTTTGAAGCTTTTCACCGGGCCGTAGTATCCGGAATTGCCCCAATCCGCCAGGAAATCGTCCTTGCGGTAACTCTGCGTCGGTTTCCATAGTTCGTAAGCTCTATCGGTGTTGCCGGCCACCAGCGCGTCAAAGAATTCGCTTACTGTTTTTTTTTCGGGGTAGTAACGGAAGGTGAAGTAAAGAACGATCGCCAGCACCACTACGACCAGGCCGATAGTGACCGCCAAGACTTGCGATTTATGGGACTTTTCCGGAGGGGGTTCCAGTAGGGACATCATCTCGGCCGGGTGTTGCATTTAGCCGCATCTCCTTGTGCGTGGCGACAGGGAAACTGTACCACAGGAGAGTCGCCGACCCACAAAGCTTCCACTTGGTTGGACGCCGTTTTTTCGGGAAAAGTTTCACAACCCAGCCGGAGAACTGCGATGCAGTTTCAGTTCGAGAGTGCTCCCGCGGAGCCATCCGGCAATTCGATGGCGTACTTGGTGCGCGCTCGTTCGCGGTGTATTTCGAACGCCAACTGAATCAACCTGTCGATCAACTCGCGGAAAGGAATGCCGCTGGCCTCCCACAGCTTTGGATACATGCTGATGGAAGTGAAGCCCGGAATAGTATTCACTTCGTTGAGGAACAGTTTGCCCGTTTTCTTCTCCAGAAAGAAATCCACTCGAGCCATTCCCGAAAGTTCAAGTACTCGGAACGCTTCAACCGCGAGCGACTGGATTTTCTCCACCTGTGCGGGTTTCAGATCTGCCGGAATTAATAGCTGCGTGCCCTCTTCCAGATACTTGGCAGTGTAATCATAGAATTCGCGATGAGGGATAATTTCGCCGGGAACCGATGCGCTCGGCTGGTGATTGCCCAACACCGACACTTCGATTTCTCGAGCGACCATGGCCTTCTCGACCAGAATCTTCATACCAAATTCGCAGGCCAGATCCAGTGCCGGAGCCAGTTCCTCGGCACTGTGCACCTTGCTCATTCCTACCGACGATCCTAAAGTCGCGGGCTTCACAAACAAGGGGTACGCGAATTGGCCTTCGATTTCTTGCTGGATGGCGTCGCGATCTTTTTCCCAATGCCAGCGGTACACTGTCAACCAGGGCACTACCGGTATTCCTGCGGCTTGGCACAGCCGCTTTGCGACGTCCTTGTCCATGCCGATCGCTGAGCCGAGAACACCCGCGCCAACGTACGGGAGGCCGGCAAGGTCCAACATGCCTTGGATAGTGCCATCTTCTCCAAAAGTGCCGTGCAGCACCGGGAAGACCACATCCAGGCGTTGCGCCCCTGCGCCTCGATCCAGCGGCATCAACGCCGCTTCGGTGGGATCAGCCGTGAGCATCACGCGCCTGCCGCCTTTAAGCACCTCGGGCAGCATCTTCGCGGCGCCTTCTCCCACCAGCCAATGACCATCCTTACTGATGCCAATAGGCACGGCTTCGTATTTGTCGGGATCTAAACCACGGATGACTGAAGCAGCGGATGCGAGCGACACCTCGTGTTCGCCGGAGCGTCCGCCAAAGAGCACGCCGACGCGCAGCAGTTTCTTTTTGTCTGGAGTCACTGGTCTTCCCTGATCGGACCGGGGCCGATGCGAAGTGAAAAGGATACGTTCTCAGTTATAAGGCAAAACGGTTGAGCCGGGACGAATCCCTCCGAGGCAGTTTCCGAAGCAACAACGGTATGCAGCGCTATCGAACGAAGAGAGGTCGCCTGAGTGGGCAGACCTGCTTAGTAGGCGGGCATGGTGGTTTCGAACCGACGCACCACGCCCTGATATTCGTCGCGCAGAGCTGCCGGGAGCCGGTCGCCAAACTTGGCGAAAAATTCCCGAGTATCCGCCAGATCGATTTCCCAGTCGTCGGCCTCGACCCGGAAGAGCTCGCGCAACGTTTCCGGCGGAAGACGCAGGCCATCCAGCGTGAGCGCTCTGGTCGTGGGCACGAATCCAATCGGAGTTTCTTCCGCGTCGCCCCTGCCCTCGACCCTCTCCAGAATCCATTTCAACACGCGAACATTGTCGCCATAACCTGGCCACAGATATTTGCCGTCGGCGCCTTTGCGGAACCAGTTCACATGGAAAATCTTCGGCGGATGCGGGATACGTTCACCCATGTCCAGCCAATGCTGGAAATAATCGGCCATATTGTAGCCACAGAAGGGCAGCATGGCCATGGGGTCGCGCCGGGTGATACCGACATCCCCAGTGATCGCGGCGGTGGTTTCCGAGGCTAAGGTTGCGCCGACGTAGACACCGTGCTGCCAGTTGAACGCTTCGAACACCAGCGGAGCCACTCGCGCGCGACGGCCGCCAAAGATAAATGCGGAAATGGGCACGCCTTGGGGTGCTTCAAATTCGGGAGAGATGCTGGGCGATTGTTTCGCGGAAACCGTGTAGCGGGAGTTCGGGTGTGCCGCCGGACCTTTGGATGCTTCCCACCGTTCGCCACGCCACGTAACCAAGCCGGCGGGATGCTCGGTGCCAATGCCTTCCCACCAAGGCTCGTCGTCGGGGGTGACCCCAACGTTGGTGAAGATGGTATTGCGATTAATCGCGCGCATCACGTTGGGATTGGTCTTCATCCCGGTGCCCGGAGCAACCCCGAAAAAGCCCGCTTCTGGGTTGATAGCGTGGAGATACCCGTCGGAGCCAATGTGCATCCAGGCGATGTCGTCCCCAACGGTCCAGACCTGGTAGCCTTGGTCTTCCAGTGCGGACACCATCATCGCCAGGTTGGTTTTGCCGCAGGCGCTGGGAAATGCGGCTGCCATATAGGTGACTTTGCCGCCGGGAGACTCCAAGCCCAGGATCAACATGTGCTCTGCCATCCAGCCTTGCTGTCGCGCCATATAGCTGGCTATGCGCAGGGCAAAGCATTTTTTCCCAAGCAGCGCATTGCCACCATAGCCCGAGCCCACACTCCAGATCAGGCGCTCCTCTGGAAAATGCGCAATATAACGGCGAAGCGGATCGAGATCGCCCAGGGAATGCAGCCCGGGTACGAAATCGGAGGCGCCACCCAGGCGGTCGGTTGCGACCTTGCCGGTCCGCGCCATGATCCGCATGTTGGCCACCACATACGGGCTGTCGGTTACTTCCACGCCGATCTTGCTCATCGGCGAGTTCACCGGGCCCATGATGTAAGGCACCACATACATAGTGCGGCCCCGCATCGCGCCGTTCAGGAGCGCCCCGATTTTGTGTTTCGCGGCATCCGGGTCCATCCAGTTATTCGTGGGTCCGGCAATCTCCTTATTCCGCGTGCAAATGAAGGTCAGATGCTCCGTGCGAGCCACGTCGCTGGGGTTGCTGCGGTGGAGAAAACAATTGGGATACGTCGTGGGATTCAGTTGGAAAGAATCGGCGTGTTTCAGCATTTCATGGAGAATGGCTTGGTTCTCAGCTTCCGAACCGTCACAAAAGACGATGCGGTCGGGCTTGGTGAGTTGGGCGGCTTGGTTTACCCAAGCTTCCATCGGGGTTGCCACAGTGCGCTCCTCCAGTAAAGCAGATGCAACGCATCCAACAGATCAGCATGCCCAATCCGACCGATCCCGGGAACCCAACCAAGGGGAAGAACATGCGGGCACTACGGACAGGTAATAGACCGCAGCGTGTTCAACCAGTGTAAGGGAGGGTGTAAGAGGAAGCAAGGCGGGAGTAGAGCGAACGACCGTTCTGTATCCACACTTTCCCCTAGTGGTATCCTGCCTCTATGTATGCCCAGAAGTTTCACGTAGATGTATGGGTTCGGGGCGAGCGCCGCGACTGCCCGCTGGAGTGGCTGGATCAATTCTGTATGCGCAATTTCACCAATTCGGCGGATTTCGATGACACCTTGCCGGTCAGTGATGGTCGTATTGAGGCGAGTTTTCGGCTAACACCCGAGCGCTTCGCCGAGGGATTGGGGGCTTGGCTAACTCAGCGCGGGAAAGGGGAAGGCGAGCCAGTCCGGGTGGAAGTCCGGCGGACCTGAAGACGTGGGGACCAGCAAAGTCATTCGGTTGCGAGGGTGGTTTTGCGCTCCAGCGCAGACCGAATTGCCGGTAGAGCCCGCAGAGTAGCTTCTTCTCCGGCGCGCACCAGTTGACTGGTTTTAGAAAAATCATCCCAGAGGAACGGCGTGACGTCAGGTTCGATGATCACATCCGCTTCCCGCCGCCATTCCAAGTCGGCATGCTTTTGGATGATCGTGAACGAACGGCTCAGCACGTCCGTGAAAGTCCGAGGCTCCTCAAGGGCGCCCGCTTCCAGATACACGGCAATGATCAATTCCGCGCCGAGGATCAGCGTGCCTTCGATGGGCACCAGCGCCGTCAAGAAGCCATCGACCAAGGTCCGTCCTTCGTATTTTACGGGGACGAATAGCCCGGGATAGGCGCAGGAAGCGCGAAGCGGTGGACCAAGCAATCCGCCGTGATAGTAGACGGGCAAGCCGAGATTGATATCGGTAGCGGCGATGGCCAGCGGCTTCTGCAGTTCGTCGAAGCGCTTGACGGGAGTGAAGCGTGCCACGAACTGCTCGAGGCGATTGTTGGTAGCCAATCCCAGCCAAGAGGGAGTCCAGCGTCCGAAGTCGGTGAACTTGGTTTCATAAGCGACGCGCTCCATCATTTCCAGGGATGCACCGGCACAATATGCGGTGGCAATCAGCGCACCGACACTGGTACCCGCGACCACGTCGATGGGAATGGCTGCTTCGCGCAGCACGCGCAGCACTCCTATGTGGGCGATACCCCGCGCGAAGCCTCCCGCCAGCGCCAGACCGACACGCGGACGTTTGGCTCCTTTCGGCGTACCGCCGTAGGCAAAGGAGCGGAACAAATCCTTGGCCATGCGCACAAAACTCTGCGGGTCGCCGTTCTTGTCAGCAGCCATAATCGGCCATTTTACGATGCCAGGAGTTTACCAAACACGTGTTTGACCGCCAGGATTCCATTTTGTAACCTGTTTAATTGTCCAAGATCAATTCGAAGGCATCGTCATGACACCGCAAATTCAGAAGGCCGCCGTTCTCGGCGCAGGGACCATGGGTGCCCGCATCGCCGCGCACTTTACCAACGCGGGACTACCTTGTTTGTTGCTGGATATCGTGCCGAAAGACGCGACGTCCGGAGACAGAAACAAAATCGTTGCCGCCGGTGTGGAGGCGGCCAAGAAATCGAAGCCCGCGGCCTTCTTCACCCCAAAACTGTTTTCCAAAATATCCATTGGCAATTTTGAAGACGATTTGCCGCGGCTTGCTGAGGCGGACTGGATCATCGAAGCGGTCGCGGAAAATTTGGAAATTAAGCGCGGCTTGCTGGCCAAGGTGGCGCAGTTTCGCAAGCCAGGCGCGATCGTCACCACAAACACTTCAGGGTTGCCGGTCCATCTCATCGCCCAGGGATTGCCGGAAGAATTCCAGCAACATTGGGCGGGTACCCATTTCTTCAATCCACCCCGTTACATGAAGTTGGTGGAATTGATTCCTGGACCCAAGACCGGCGCTGAAATTCTGACCGCCTTGTCGGACTTTTGCGATCGCATGTTGGGGAAGGGCGTGGTTCTGGCGAAGGACACGCCGAACTTTATCGCCAACCGTATCGGCACCTACTCGATGCTGAACGCATTGCGCTTGATGTCCGAGCTGGGAATGACCATCGAAGAAGTGGATGCGTGTACCGGACCGGCGGTGGGCTGGCCCAAATCAGCGACCTTTCGGACGGCCGACATTGTGGGCTTGGATGTGTTGATGCACGTGGTGAAAAACATCTACGAGACCGTGCCTAACGACGAGTCCCGCGAGGCTTACAAAATTCCGCTTGTTGTGGAGGAAATGGCAAAACGCCACTGGTTGGGCGACAAAACCGGCCACGGATTTTACAAACGCGTGAAAGGCAAGGAAGGGGAAAAGGAAATTCTGACGCTGGATGTGAACACCATGGAGTACCGCCCGCGTCATAAAGCCAGGTTTCCTTCCCTGGAAGCGGGAAAAGCGATCGAAGACACGCGCGAGCGCCTGCGCGCGCTGCTGACGCCGTTATTTGAGGGGCAAAAGACCGATAAGGCCCAGCAATTCATCTGGCGGGGGCTTTCGGAGATGTGCTTGTACGCCGGGCGGCGCATGCCGGAAATCTCCGACCACGTCGAAGACGTCGATCGCGCCATGCGCTGGGGCTTCGCATGGGAACTGGGGCCTTTTGAGAGTGTAGATGCGATCGGGCTGAGTGCTTTTGCCGAGCAGGTCAAAAGGGAAGGGCGCAGTTTGCCGCCGATTTTCGAGAAAGCACTAACCAGCGGCCGAAAGAGCTTCTACGAGTCGCAGCAAGGCGAGACCTCGGTTTTTGACTTTTGCAGCGGATCGATGAAGCAGCTGCAACCCCCGCCGGGCGTGCTGATCCTGAAAAGCCTGAAGGAAGCCAGCCGCGAAGTGGAACGCAACGCCGGCGCGAGCTTAATCGATCTCGGCGATGGCGTGGTGTGTTGCGAGTTTCACGCCAAGATGAACGCGATTGGGGCAGATCTGATTGCCATGATTCACAAAGGATTGAAGCGCCTGGAAACAGACTTCGAGGCCATGGTGATTGCCAACCAGGCAACGAACTTTTCGGTTGGCGCGAACCTGATGCTGATTCTGATTGGCGCGCAAGAGCACGAGTGGGATGAGATCCACATGGCGGTGAAGCAGTTCCAAAACGCAAATCTTGCAATCAAATACGCCCGGAAACCGGTTGTGGCAGCGCCCCAAGGAATGGCGCTGGGCGGTGGCTGCGAAATCAGCTTGCATGCGGCCAAGATTCACGCGGCGGCTGAGGCGTATATCGGCCTGGTGGAAACGGGCGTGGGGCTTATTCCCGGTGGAGGCGGCACCAAAGAGATGCTCGTCCATGCCAATGAAAACGCCGGATCGGGTGACGATTTGGATCTGTTCCACAATTTGCGCCCAGTGTTCGAAAACATCGCCATGGCTAAGGTGGGCACCAGCGCGGAAGAATGCCGCGAACTCGGCTACCTGCGCCGGGACGACCTGATTTCCATGAATCGCGAGCGGTTGGTCGCCGACGCCAAGCAAACTGCGCTGGCGCTGGCGCGGGGAGGATGGAGACCCGCGGCACCCTCGTGGCAGGAAGGAACACAGACCACGCAGATCAAGGTGCTTGGCGAGTCGTTTCTGGCCGCAGCCAAGATGGCCATTCACCTGATGGTCAGGGGCGGATACGCGTCCGATCACGATGCGCACGTGGCCCGGAAACTGGCGAATATTTTGGCGGGTGGCGCGCTATCGGCTCCCCAGATGGTCAGCGAACAATACGTGCTGGACCTGGAGCGCGAGGCCTTCGTGTCGTTGTGCGGGGAAAAGAAGACACAAGAGCGGATCGCGCATACGCTGAAAACCGGTAAGCCGCTGCGAAACTAGTGCGTGTTGCCGTAAACGCGCCGACCAAGGCCGGCACTGCTCATCGGCAAAATTCAAATCCGTCTAAAATCGTATTGCCAAAAGCAATCCATACACCTATTATCGTTCAACTGAGGGCAAACGACCAATGCAAAGACTGCTGGCACCTCGGGAAGCCGCGAGTATTCTGGGCATCAGTTATCCCACGCTAAAACAGTGGATCTACCACAAAAAAATCAGAACCGCGAAAACGCCGGGTGGACACCACCGGGTTCCCGAATCGGAAATTGACCGGTTGATTCCGAAAAAACTGGAGCGCGGTGATATTGCCACTCGACGCATAAATTTTCGGAAAATCAGCGGCCGGAACCAACTGATTGGCCGAGTAGTGGAACTGAAGTTCAGCGGTCTGATGGCGCAAGTCACCCTGGCCATCGGCGAGCAGCACATCACCTCCATCATCACCGCGGATGCGGCCAAGGAACTCCGGCTGAAGGTGGGCGAGCGGGCCGCCGCGCTGATCAAATCAACGGAAGTGATGATTCTGCGGGTGTGAATCCGCTGATTCCATGAAGCGGATTGCCCAACTGCTGCTGGTTTCTTTGCTGGCGTTGCCCTGCGCGCATGCGCAGACGTTGCGGATCGCTGCGGCGTCGGACTTGCAATTTGCGATGCAGGATTTGGCCAGCCAGTACGAAAAGCAAAGCAGCACGAAAATAGCGGTTACGTATGGGTCCAGTGGAAATTTCCGGGCACAGATCGAGAATGGCGCGCCCTTCGATCTGTTCTTTTCCGCGGACAGCTTGTATCCACAACAACTAGTGACAGCCGGAGTGGCCGACGGCCAGTCGTTGGTGATCTACGCGCAGGGACATTTGGTACTGTGGGCGCCGCCCGCATCGAATCTACACCTGGCCCAGCGGGGATTTGAAGTTCTGAAGGACCCAGGGGCGATAAAAATCGCGATTGCCAATCCGGAGCACGCCCCTTACGGACGTGCCGCCGTTGCAGCCCTGCAAAAAGCTGCGCTGTACGACGCAGTGAAGTCCAAGCTGGTGCTGGGCGAAAACATCTCGCAGACCGCCCAGTTTGTGCAATCGGGCAGCGCACAAATCGGTTTGATCGCTTTATCGTTGACCTTTGCGGAAAGCATGAAAGGCGGGGAACTTTGGGAAATTCCAGCCGGGTATTATCCCCCGATCCTGCAGCAAGCGGTGGTGATTAAGGCGTCCGCGAATAAAACCGCCGCAAAGGACTTTCTGGAATTCGTGACTGGCCCGACAGGACGCAACATTCTTTCCCGGTACGGCCTGACACCGCCGGAATCGGCGGGTAAATCATGAGCGTAGAAGCTTTGCTGTTGTCGCTGCGATTGGCCTGCACCGTGGCCGCGCTGCTACTACTGCTGGCCCTGCCGTTGGCCTATTGGCTGGCATTTACGGCGTGGCGCGGGAAATTCCTGGCGGAAGCGCTGGTGGCACTGCCGCTGGTGTTGCCTCCTACGGTGCTGGGATTCTATGCGTTGGTGGCACTGGGGCCGCGCGGCGTATTGGGAAAATTGTGGGAAGGACTATTTGGGCACCCGTTGGCGTTCACCTTCACCGGATTGGTGCTGGCTTCCATGCTGTACAGTTTTCCCTTTGCGGTGCAGCCCCTGGTGAACAGCTTCGAATCGCTGGACCGGAGGGTGCTGGACGCGTCGTCGATGCTGGGCGCCAGCCGCATGCGCTCGTTCTTCCGAATCATTGTGCCGCTGGCATGGCCGGGAGTGGTCACGGGAGTGGTGCTAAGCTTCGCGCACACCCTCGGGGAGTTTGGCGTAGTGCTGATGGTGGGAGGGAACCTGGAAGGGATCACGCGCACGGTCTCCATTGACATTTATGATCGCGTGCAGGCCCTGGATTATGTAGGGGCGAACCAGACCGCGTTGTTTTTGCTGGTCGTGTCGTTTGCCGTCTTATCCGTGGTTTACGGCGTGAATCGACGGGTGTGGTCGCCGTGGAGCGGTCGCTAGGCGCGATCCATGCTTTTTGTCGAGATTGAAAAACAATTCCGAACCGCTGGAGCCGCCGCCTTCCAACTGCACATCCAAGAAGAATTTCCGCCGGGATTCACAGTCATCTTCGGCCCATCGGGCGCAGGCAAATCCACGCTGCTAGACTGCATCGCAGGGCTGATTAGCCCGGACAAAGGTAAGGTTCGGCTACGCGAAAAAGTCCTCTATGACCGCGATCAGAATATTTGTGTGGCGCCGCAACACCGCGGCATCGGCTATGTATTTCAATCCCTGGCGCTGTTTCCACATCTATCGGTGGAAGGAAACATTGCCTTTGGACTTGCTAAGTTTCAGCCCGCGGAGCGGTCAGAGCGGGTCCAGCGGATTTTAGAAACGTTTCACATCGAGCGATTACGCCAACGCAAGCCCCCCGATCTTTCTGGAGGTGAAAAGCAGCGCGTGGCTTTGGCGCGTTCGGTGATCACCGAACCTGCTGTTTTGCTGTTAGATGAGCCGTTGACCGGACTGGACCAGGGGTTGCGGCGAGCCATTCTGGAAGATCTGCGGAACTGGAGCGCTGAGCGCCCAATCCCCATTTTGTATGTAACCCATAACCGCGAGGAAGTCGATGCGATTGGCCATCGCGTAGTGGTGCTGGTCGACGGCCGTATACGGGAAAAGGGACTGCCGCGGCAGGTTTTGGACGCACCTCGCGCGCTGGCGCTGGCCCAGGCCGCCGGGTTCGAGAACCTGTTTGCCGCACGCGTGATCGAACATCGGCCAGCCGACGGCGTGATGCGCGTGTCCGTGGATGGCAGTCACTGCGAATTGGAGGTTCCCCTCGGTACCGTGCATCCGGGAGAAACCATCCAACTGGCGATTCGCGCCGGAGACATTTTGATCGCTACACAACTGCCCTACGGCTTGAGTGCGCGGAACGTGCTGCCGGGCACAGTGCAGACCATTGAAACCCGCGGAACCATGGTGCATCTCGAGGTGCATGCGGGAGTGCGCTTTATCGTCCACGTGACGCCAGGAGCGCTGCGTTCCCTCGACTTGGTGGCTGGTTCCGTGGTGTGGTTGGTGCTAAAAACGCATTCTTGCCACGTGGTCGCCGCGGATTAAAACCATTCCAGGCACGGCATCCACTTTCGCGATGGTCACAGTTGTTTTTTGATCCGGCGCCTCTGCTACTATGTACACACACAAACGTGGGCAATTCCGTGTCCAACAGAATGCACCGGCGAAAAACGACCCCGAAACCGTTGCGGCCCCGCAACTTCAACCACGAATCGAAACCGTCCAAAGCTGCCACGCGCCTGGAAGAGGTTCTGCAAAGCGCCGCCAATATTTTCTTCGCCAAGGGATTCCACGCGACCAGCATCGAGGACGTCGCCCGCGATGTGGGCATGCTGAAGGGCTCGCTGTATTACTACATCAAGTCCAAGGACGATCTGCTGTTTCGTTTACTGCTGGCTGGAATTGAAGACAGCGATGCGTTCATCGCGCGGCAGATTGATCCCGAAGGCGATCCCGTGGAGCAGCTGGAACGCGCCATTCGCGCGCAGATCGACTACATCGTTCGAAACCGCGTGCAGTTCGGGTTGTTTTTGCACGAGTTCGATTCTTTGCCGGGCAAACGCCAGCACAAGCTCATTTCGGTGATGTCGAGATACAACGCGCGTTTCGTGGAGTTGGTGCGGCAGGGGCAGCAGCAGGGCAAAATCATACCTGGCGAGCCCTGGATCATCGTCAATGGCATTCTGGGCATGTGCAACTGGCTGTACCGCTGGTACGACACCGACGAAATTTCCGATCCCGAACAGGTGAAACAGGTGTTCATGCGCATGTTGCTTCAGGGCATTCGTAAGGCCTGATTCACTTTGAGTCCCCGGTGCGTTCAAATTGGCTGGCCTTTGGGCGCAAGCGGGTTGCGCATTTCGCGCGAGTCGGGAAAAATCAATCAGTACGCAGTCCCGTTTCAACGAGAATCCGATGAGGCACAAGATTGTCAGTTCCCTGGACGCGGCTGTCGCGGACATACCCGATGGCGCGCGAATCATGTTTGGAGGATTTGGAGGCGCGGGATTCCCCAATAATCTGATTCAGGCGCTCTCGCGAAAGGGCATCAAGAACATCACCGCCATCAGCAACAATTGTGGGACCCGCGACGGGGAGTTGGGGATCATGTTCAAGAACGGGCAGGTGAAGCACGTGATTTGCTCGTTTCCCGGCCCGCACGCCAATCATTTTCAGGAGCGATATGCCAAGGGCGAAGTCACCTGCGAGCTGGTGCCGCAAGGCATTTTGTGCGAGCGAATGCGCGCCGCCGCAGCGGGACTGCTCGGCTTTTACACCACCGTGGGTGTGGGAACCGAAGTGAGCATCGGCAAAGAAGAACGCGTGCTCGAGGGAGAGCGGTGCATCCTGGAATTGCCGATTCACGCCGATTTCGCGCTGATCAAAGCCCACAAGGCCGATGCGTTAGGCAATCTAACCTATCGTTTGGCGGCGCGGAATTTCAATCCCATCATGGCCCAGGCCGCCACCACCACCATTGTGGAAGTCGACGAGATTGTACCGGTGGGTTCAATTCCGCCGGAAAATGTCATTACGCCGGCCATTTTTGTGCACAGGATCGTGCAGGCGAAAGGATTGCACTATGCCGGATAAGCCGCGCCTTACTCGCGAACAAATCGCCCAACGCGCCGCGCAGGAACTCCCCGACGGTGCTTACGTGAATCTTGGCTGGGGCATTCCGAACCTCATCTCCAACTATTTGCCGAAGGGAATCACCGTTTATTTTCACAGCGAAAATGGAATTTTGGGGATGGGGCCCCGCGCAAAACCTGACGAAGAGGATGCCGACCTGGTGGACGCTATGAAGGTGCCGGTCACACTGATTCCCGGAGCATCCTTCTTTAGCCAGGCTGAGGCCCATCTGATGACCCGCGGCGGGCACCTGGACGTGGCCGCGCTGGGAGGATTTCAGGTATCCGAGACAGGCGATTTGGCCAACTGGAAGATTCCCGGATCGAAGGGAAGCGGCGGAATCGGTGGCGCCATGGACATTGCCGCGGGCGCCCGCAAATTGATCGTGTGCATGGAACACAACACCAAGGATGGCGCCCCGAAAATCGTGAAGCAGTGCACGTATCCGCTTACCGGTATTGCTTGCACCGACACTGTGGTCACAGATTTGGCGGTGATCGATGTCCACCAGGAGGGGATGTTCTTGCGGGAAGTGGCTCCGGGCTGGACTCCGGAGGAAGTGCAGGCCTGCACGGAAGCAAAACTGATTGTGCGCGGGCGCGTGCCGGAAATGAAGCTGGATTGATGGTGCGCATCCGTAACGCTGTTATCGACGGCGTGAAAAAGAGCTTAACACTCAAAGCTTAAATCGAGGGAGTAGGTGTGATTGTCCGGCTTCTCGTTTGCGTGTCAGCTTTCGCTTCCCTTTGCTGGGCAGGGGACATAAAGAGCGACCTACGTGCGTATTTTCAGCAGGCGTGCCAATCAAAGAAGTTCATGGGCGCGGCCTCTCTTCCGGTCAACGGAAGCACGCAATTCGCGGAAGCCTGTGGTTGGGCAGATGCGGAATGGAAAGTTGAGAACACAACTGACACCCGGTTCCGCGCCGGCTCAATTGCGAAGCAGTTCACGGCTACGGCAGTTCTACTGCTGTACCAAGATGGAAAGATTTCACTCTCTGATCGGATCGGCAAGTATCTTAAGGACCTACCCGACTCCTGGCGCTCCGCTACCATTCACCAACTGCTTACCCACACCTCGGGTGTGCCGATCCCTGATTACGATGCCTTGGACAAATCGTATCCGCTCGGTCCTACGCCAACGCAGATGCTCCGCTTGCTTCGCGAGAAACCTTTGCTCTATCCCCACGGGACGAAACTGACCTACAACAACACTGGCTACATCCTGCTTGGATTCTTAATTGAGAAAGTCTCCGGGATGAAATATGAGCGTTTCGTTCAAGAGCGGCTGTTTGACCAACTCGGGATGCGGGACTCTGGATTCGACGACATACGTAAGATCGTTCTCCGCAGGGCCACAGGTTACGCTCTCGACGGTGCTGGTTTGAGGAACGCAGACCCAATCGATCCATTGACGGCATGGTCTGCGGGGGGGTTCTATTCGACCGTTCAGGATCTGACTGTTTGGTCCGAAGCGCTCGCTCACGGAAAACTGCTCAACCCTGATTCCACGAAGCGAATGTTCGCCACGTATCCCGAGACGCTGCTCAAAGGAATGCACTATGGCTATGGTGTCGTGTTGGCTGAACGTTTCGGCCATGAGTTGCAGTATCACGGTGGTGGAATAAAGGCACGTCTGTGCTTCAGCGCTATCCGCAAGAGGGCATAGTGATAGCTGTTATGTCGAATTTGGATGGCGATACGTCGCCGCCGCCTATTGAAAGCTGGGTTCTAGGCGACGGTCTTGCCGAGATATGGTTTCGGTCTCACCGGCAATAAGACCCGAGCCCTTCTACCTCAACTCGGCTCGGGCGAATGCTTCAAGCATCTCTGCTTCTGAGGGAGGCCGGAGGGTGTTCCGCGCCGCAAAGTCGTGTGCTTGCGGATAAGCGGCTTAAGATAAAACTTAAAACTCCTTCTCACATCCTTGCGGCGGCGCGCGCCGCGATGTGTCCATTGGGGGTAAGCAGCACCAGCACCAAGCTGTCGGTCACGGGTACCCCGGCGCTGGGCAGGTCGAAGTCAAAGTCCCATTCGTAGCGTTCCGGCAGCTCGTTGGCTAGGTCGGTAGCATAGGGCACCAGGCGCCGAGTCTCGTGATGGCCCGGCACAATGCCGTTCGCCGGTCGAAGCTTCAGGCCATGTTTCCAATAGAAGCTCAGGCGAAGCGTGCTCACCATCGCTCGGGTGAGATACGTGTACGTGCCGGCATTTTGCAGCTGGGTGTCGCACGGGAGATCATACATACGAAAGCTGAGATGGAGTTCCTCCGGAAATTCGGTCACGATTTCATGACCGCGGTGGATCAATGAGCCAGTTCGGGTGTCTTCCCGCTTGAGATTGTCGAAGTAGCCTGGCGCGGTGGCGCGGCCAACGATACGGAAACATGGGCCGCCCGGAATCTGTCCGTCGGTCATCATCTGCAGTCCGCCGTCGTAGTTCCAGACGGCTCTATCGTGGTTTTGTTGAGCAAGCACCCTAGGCGCGGCGGCGCTCAGCCAGAAAACACTGGCACAAGCCAGGGAAATGAAGCACCGGCGAGACATGAGGAGTTTCCCGCACACGAGTTTACTACCGGGTTTTCGCGCCGAGAAGAACAGAGTGGCTGTACTGCCCTCGGTGCCCTCTGTAGGCTAAGTGATTGCTCTCCTGGAGGATCGTCGGTCAGTTGATTCTGCAGGTGTGCTAATCCGAGTGCCGCGTATTACCCACAGGGCCATATCTATCAGGCGAATAGGACTCTCACAACTGAATAGCTTCAGATCCTGAGAATATTTCTCAGCCAGCATCTTCGCCTGCGACGCATAAGGTTGCAGTAGCTCGATTTTCTGATTCGCGTTGCGTTCCTTCACTCCGACAGCCAAGAGCACTTGTTTGTCGAATATGGGATTGATTGTTGGCGCTACAAAGTGCAGAAAGGTTGTTTTGACAGCCAGAGCCGCCGAAGATTTCATTCCCCAAATCCCATATCGCCCGAGTAATTGAATCTGCTCCACAATCGAGCGACTCGCTCCACTGATCTCTTGGGGACAGACGGCCCTTAGCAAAGCGGATGTTGCACGTCGCAAGATGGCGTCCTCATGTAAACGCGAACAAGTCCTTTTCACTGCAGCAGGCTGGGAGTATAGCTTCCAATAAAGCATCGCCTCATAAGTCTCAAGAGAAACCCCGGTCGGCGAGTAAAACTCTGTCTGAAAGCGTTCGGTCAACGCGCGATACAGAGCGCGGTCACTTTGCGGTCGCGATGGAATCGAAGACAGAAATAGTGCTCGAGGTTCAAATCGAGGGCATAGCTCGTCGTATCTTTCGTATAGCGTGGCCCAATCGAAGTTCGAGAGCGGGTCAAACATGCCATTGGAGCGTTGCTACGGGTGGGTCATGTTTTCGGGCTTGACGATTTGGTCGAATTCCTCGGGGGTCAGGTGGCCGAGTTGCATGGCCGCTTCGCGCAGGCTGATGTGCTGTACATGCGCGGTGTGGGCTACTTTGGCGGCGTTATCGTAACCGATGCGTGGAGCGAGGGCAGTGACCAGCATCAGGGAATTCTTGACATAGTGGTCGATGGTCTTCAGGTTGAGTTCGATGCCCTGGACGCAATGATCGACAAAACTGTTCATCACGTCGGAGAGCAATTCCACCGAGTGCAGATAATTGAAGATCATCACCGGCTTGTAGACGTTCAGCTCGAAATTCCCCTGAGAACCGGCGAAGCCGACGGCCGCATCGTTGCCCATCACCTGAACGGCCACCATGGTGACCGCTTCGCACTGGGTTGGATTCACTTTGCCGGGCATGATGGACGATCCGGGCTCGTTTTCCGGCAGGATCAGCTCCCCAAGGCCGCAACGTGGACCGGATGCGAGCCAGCGAATATCGTTGGCAATTTTCATCAGCGAAGCCGCCAGAGTTTTCAGTGCGCCACTGGCGAAAACAACCTCGTCGTGCGCCGAGAGGCTGGCGAACTTATTGGGGTGAGAACGAAACGGCAGGCCGGTAAGCTCGGCGATTTTGTTGGCGGCGCGCTCGGCGAATTCGGGATGAGCATTCAGTCCGGTGCCGACAGCGGTGCCGCCAATCGCTAAATCCAGCAGTCCATCCAGCGCGACCGCGATGCGCGTGCCATCGCGATCCAGCAAGCTGACCCAGCCGGAAAATTCCTGGCCAACCGTCAGAGGCGTGGCATCCTGCAGATGCGTGCGGCCAATCTTGACCACACCCACGAATTCCTTGGCCTTTACGTCCAGCGCATCGCGCAACCGCTTCACGGCGGGCAGCAGACGGCGAGAAGTTTCCGTTGCAGCGGCAATGTGCATAGCGGCGGGGAACGTGTCATTCGACGACTGCGACATATTGACGTCGTCGTTGGGGTGAATCGGCTTCTTCGAGCCCATTTCACCGCGGGCGATTTGGATGGCGCGGTTGGAGATCACCTCGTTGACGTTCATGTTGGTCTGCGTGCCGCTGCCGGTTTGCCAAACGCGCAAGGGAAAATGCTCGTGCAATTTGCCGGAAATGACTTCATCCGCGGCCTGGGTGATCAGATTGGCTTTCTCTTCGGAAAGTTTGCCCAGATCCCGGTTCACTAGGGCGGCGGCTTTCTTCAGGATGCCGAAGGCGCGAATCAGCTCCGGCGGCATGGTGTCTTTGCCGATGGCGAAATGAATCAGCGAACGCGCCGTTTGTGCGCCGTAGTAACGATCCATGGGAACTTCGATTTTTCCCATGCTGTCGGACTCTGTGCGAGATGGAACAGGCTGCCGTTGGGTGACTTCGGACATAGCAGGTTCTCCCGAGGACCTAACCGAATAGTTTAGCAGGTGAGCAAGTGCGTAGGCGCGGGAAGTAAACGCCGCCCGGCTCTGGGCGACGCGCCGCGAAAGACGAACTGCACTTACTTTACCGCAGGCTCCAGCTTGGCCACGGCCGCATCATTCGCCCAAGTGATCAGGTTGGGGATGAAAGGCGTCACCGCATCCGGGTGGCGAGGCAGGATGCGCAAGGCGAAACCGAAAAATCCGCTCTTCGCGGTATGCAGCGAGCCCTGGAAACGGAAGCAGCCCTTGCCTTCCTCGGCGCGAAACTGCATCGGGGTAATCTCCGGCGATTTGATCTCACCATGCGCGTCAACCCGGCCCGACAGGATCTGTACCAGCACGTCATCCGGGGTAAGCGAATTCAGAAAAACCACCGCCGAGATGGCAATCTCGTTGCCGAGATTGAATTCGTCGGCTTCGTTGGACACGGATTTGATTTGCAGGCGCGGCCACGCAGCTTCCACGCGGGCGCGCCAAGCGGCCAGATTGCGCGCGCGGGCGGCGTTGTCGGCTTGCAGCGCGGTGTGCCGGCGGTGCACCGCAACATAGTATCCGTTGGTGTACTGCATCACCATGCGTTGCATGTTGAATTCCGGGCACAATCCAATGATCGAGGCCTTCATCCGATCGATCCATTTGCGGGGCAGATTGTCCGCGCGGCGGTCATAGAACGCTGGAACAATCTCCTTTTCGAGCAGTTGATATAGCGCCTCGGCTTCGACTTGATCCTGGTAGCCTGGATCCTGGTAGGACTCACCTTTTCCGATGGCCCAGCCCACTTCCGTGCCGGAGTCGAGGCCCATCTGCCAGGCTTCTTCCCACCAACCATCCAAAGTGCTGACGTTCAAAACACCATTGGCTTGCGCTTTCATCCCACTGGTGCCGCTGGCTTCTTGAGGCCGCAGCGGTGTGTTCAACCATATATCGCAGCCTTGAACCATATAACGCGCAATGGCCACGTCATAGTCTTCCAGGAAAACCAATCTGCGGCGGAATTCCGGTCGTGCGGCAAGATCGACGATCGTCTTGATCAGTTCCTTGCCATACTGATCGCGGGGATGGGCTTTTCCGGCGTAAATGATCTGGACCGGATGGTGCGGATCATTCAACAGACGAGCCAGGCGCTCGCGATCCCGAAGGAGCAAAGTCGCCCGTTTATAAGTAGCGAAACGGCGCGCGAACCCGATGGTCAGCGCGTCGGGCGACAATACCTCCTCCGCTTCGTCAATGGCGGCCTGCGAGGCGCCGCGACTTTTCAGTTGAGCTTGCAGCCGCCGGCGTGCGAAACCCACCAGGCGTTCGCGGCGGCGTTCGTGAGTGCGCCAAAGCTCGCCGGCGGGAATGGACTGCGTGCGCTGCCACAGTTTGGTATCGGCGGGTTCCTCGCGCCACTTGGGACCGAGGTAGCGGTCGTAAAGTTGATTCATTTCGAAAGACACCCAACTGCGGAAGTGCACCCCATTGGTGACATGGCCGATGGGCACCTCGTTTTCGGGTAGGCCGCGCCAGATATTGTTCCACATGCGTCGGCTGACCGATCCGTGCAGTTTGCTGACGCCGTTGCTGAAGGCCGCCATGCGCAGCGCCAGCACGGTCATGCAAAAGTCTTCGCTCTCATTCGCAGGATCTTGCCGTCCTAGCGCCAGGAAGTCCGCGCGGCTCACGCCCAGGCGGCGGTAGGTTGGCCCGAAGTAGTAATCCATAAGACCGGCAGGAAAATAGTCATGTCCTGCAGGTACCGGTGTGTGCGTGGTGAACACCAAGCTGGAGGAGGCCAGCACGCACGCTTCAGCGAAGGAAAGATGCTGGGCTTCCATCAGCGAGCGAACGCGCTCCAGCGCCAGGAATGCCGAATGGCCCTCATTCATGTGATAAACGGAAGGGTGTAAGCCCAGCGCATCGAGCGCACGAACGCCACCAACTCCCAGCAAAATCTCCTGCCGTAAACGCATGTCGAGGTCGCCGCCGTACAGTTGCGCCGTGATGGCGCGATGTTCCGGACGATTAGAAGGTACATTGGCGTCGAGCAGATACAACTGGATTCGGCCGATGACCGCACGCCAGACATTTGCAGTGACCGCGCCATCCGGCAGTTGGATGTGCACCTGAACGTTCGGCACCAGTTCAATCGGCAGCACATGAAAGTCATTGTCCTCGAACGCTTCCTGTTGCCACCCGGCGGCATTCAGATACTGCCGGAAATATCCTTCTTGGTATAGCAGCCCCACCCCAACAAGCGGAAGGCCGAGATCACTGGACGCCTTTAGATGATCGCCGGCAAGCATGCCGAGTCCACCAGCGAAGATCGGAAGACACTCGGTGACGCCAAATTCCAGTGAGAAATAGGCGACCAGCAAATTGTCCTCGGTGGCGTGCTCGCGCTGGTACCACGAACCTTTGAAAGAAAGATAAGCGTCGAGCCGTTGGGAAACCCCATTTAGATGAGCGAGGAAGGAGTCGTCCTTCGCGGCTGCTTCCAGAACCGGCTGTTCCAAATCTCCCAACAGGCGCACCGGATTGCGCCCCGCGGCCTCCCACAAATCCCGGTCGAACCGGCGAAACAGATCAATCGCAGCATGGTCCCAACTCCAGCGCAGGTTATACGCGATCGGCAGCAACGGCTTTAATGCATCCGGCAATGAGGGGCGAACTTTGAATGTGGCGATGGGTTTCATGGGCTCCTCGTTAGACAACGAAAGTCAGTCGTACCAGTCCTGACGCTGGACGATTGCGCGAAGTACAACCGCGTGATGGGCGGAGGAAGGGAAGCGTCACGGGAACAGGAGCGAAGAATTCCCGGTAATTCCGCCGAGGCGGCCGCTGGCCGGGAAGCTGCTTCGTTTCACGGCCAGAACCGTCGTAGCAGGAGAATGACCAAACCAAGAAAGTTTGTCAGTGACGAAGGGATAGAAGGACAGGAGTGACCGGAGTCACAGACGGAACCGGGGGGTTGTAGTTGAAAATGGGTTGCAAGTATAATTGCAATCCATTTGCAAATAGCCAACATGCTTCCCCAACTCCCAGCTTTTCCCGCCCGACTTTTCATTCTGCTCTCCTTGCTTGTCTTCCTGGCGGCCACAGTCTCCGCCGCTGAAGCCTCGATCCTCTCCGGCACCGTTAAAGACCCTAGCGGGTTGCCCGTTGCCGGCGCAACCGTGGTGCTTCGGTCGCCCGGCTCTGTAAGCGCGAATGTGGCGAAGACATCGACGAACGAGGAGGGCCGCTTTGTAATCCTGGTGCCACCGGGTCGCTATGACTTGGAGATTTCGCAATCGCCCTTCCAGGTATTTCGCCGGTCGTCCTTGGTGCTTACCATCGGAAGCGAAACGCACTTGGATGTAACGCTCAGCTTGGCCACGCAGGCGGACAGCATTACCGTGGTCGAGGAGACCTTGTTGCCTGACATGGCCACAACGGAGTTGGGCGGGGAACTGGCCGAACAGAAAATCGCCTCGGTTCCACTGGACGGCCGGGATTTTGCGGACTTGATGAGCCTGCAAGCGGGCGTCGTGCCGGTCAGCAGCGCGCAGCCAAATGCGGTGGTTATGTCTGGTGTGACCAGTACGCCGCCTTCGGGAGACTTACAGGCCGGGAACCTGTCCATAAGTGGTCAGCGGGAGACCTCCAACGGTTTTTCCGTGAACGACAGTGATGTCGAGGAAGACGTAAACATGGGCACGGCAATAGTGCCAAACCTCGACTCGATTCAGGAGTTGCGGGTGTTGACCGGAAATTTCGAAGCACAGTACGGCAATTACAGCGGCGGGCAGGTATTGCTGACTACCAAGTCTGGAACGGATGCTTTTCACGGCAGTGTGTTCGAGTTTTTGCGCAATACGGCTGTGGATGCGAAGAGTTACTTTTCTCCCGCGCGCGCAGCATTCGATCAGAATCAGTTTGGTGGAACACTAGGCGGTCCGGTCGCCAAGACTAGGCTACATTTTTTTGTGGATTACCAAGGCACACGCATGACCGAAGGCATTGATACCGGGCTGATCTCAGTGCCTTCGCAGCAAGAGCGCATCGGGGACTTGAGTGACCGCGCCAATTTGCTCACCGGCACGGTCAGCGGAACTCATCTGGCCACGCAACTAACCCAAAAACTCGGTTATGCCGTCAATTCCGGAGAAGCCTATTACACGCCTGGGTGCGCCAGCACGTCCGTATGTGTATTTCCCAATGCGGTAATCCCACAGAGAGCGTGGTCCGCGCCGGCCCAAGCCTTGCTGCAGTACATTCCCGCGGCCAATCAAGGCTCCAGCATATTCACTTCATCCGCACAGAACGAGGCGCTTCGAGACGATAAGGGCGCAATACGGCTGGACGAAACCGCCGCATGGGGGAAAATCTCCGCTTACTACATCAATGACGACTATAGCCTTGACAATCCCTATCCGACAGCGCAGGGCGGCGCCAACGTGCCCGGCTTTAATGCTACTTCTTCGGGACGTGCGCAATTACTCAGCCTGGGGTTCACAAAAATCTTCAGCGCGGACACCATCAACGAAGCGCACTTCAGTTTTATGCGCAACGCTAATGATATCGGCGCGCCGGTTGGCGGCGTTGGGCCGTCGCTGGTTTCACAAGGATTCTTGACTGGCCAGGGCACCTCCGGGATTGTGCCTTTGAATTCCTCGATTGTGGGCATTGAGAACATATCCCTGAACGACCTCACCTTTGGCGTGGACGTCACCGCGTTAACTCAGGTCAGCAACATGTGCCAGTGGTCGAACATCTTCACTCGGGTGTCAGGGCGGCATACCTGGAAATTTGGCGGCTCCTTTCATTTGGACCAAGTCAACACCAATCCCGACGCGGCGCCCAATGGATCCTTTGCATTCCGAGGAACCGAGACCGGTCTGGATTTCGCGGATTTTCTCCTGGGCGTGTCCGGTAGCTACTCCCAAGGCGACGCCCGCAGTTTCTATCCCCGGAATCACTATGTGGGCTTATTTGCCCAAGACACTTGGCGCATTACCCCGAATCTCACTTGGAATTACGGATTGCGGTGGGACGTGCTGCCGGGCTGGCGGGAGAAATACAATCAATTTCCCGGCCTGGTGCTTGGGGAACAGTCCCGGGTTTTTCCAGGAGCGCCGGAAGGGCTGGTCTTTCCGGGTGATCCTGGAGTGCCAACAACTTTGGCCCCCACCCAGTACACCAATTTCGGTCCACGTCTCGGAGCAGCGTATGCGCCGGAATTTCAGCGGCCATGGTTGCGCAAGCTGTTCGGCGCCAACCGGGAAACTCGACTGGTGGCTGGCTTTGGCACTTTCTACACCGCCTTCGAAGGATTGTCTGCCGGCATCATGAGTGCAAACCCGCCGTACGGCTATTCCTACACGAGTTTGGCGCCTACACTGTTTTCGACACCCTTCGTTTCCGCAGCCAGCGGCCAAATCTTCCCGCAACCATTTCCGTCACCGATTCCGGGCTATGGCGCATCGCCCAGCCGGCCGAACACGACCGTAAATTGGTCGCAGTATCTGCCGATTACCGGTGTCCCGGCCTTCAATCGCGACAATATCCCGCCCTACGCCGAGACATATACCCTGTCGGTCGAACGACAAATTCACAAAAATACGGCGCTAAGCATCGGCTACGTGGGGTCGCAGGCCCATCATCTTCTGGTGATTGAACCGGCCAACCCCGGCAATGCGGCCGCGTGCCTCAGCGTGAGCCAAACCTCCCAGGTCGCCCCAGGAAGTCCCACCTGCGGGCCGTTCAGCGAAGGCGGACTCTTCACCAAGGCGAACGGACAAACCGTGCAGGTGCGCGGCCCGTTTAGCTCGCAATTTGACGCGGTCACGTATCAGAAGACCATTGGCAGCTCGAACTACAATGCGCTGCAAGTCAACCTTCGCCACCATAGCCGATCGCTGGAAATTCTCGCGGGTTACACCTACAGCAAATCACTGGATGATTCTTCGAGCTTGGCCGAAGAAGTGAATCCAGTCGATCCGGCGTTGAGCAAAGCGCTGTCCGCGTTCGATCTGCGCCATAATTTTGTCGCTTCGTATAACTACACCGTTCCCGTGCGGATGCTGAGGCATGAGAACCGCTGGACGCAAGGCTGGTCCCTCTCTGGCGTGACCCGATTGTCGACCGGTTTGCCGGTCACCTTCTACAACAATAACGACACTTCGCTATTGGGTAGCATTCCCAACGGCATCAATAATAATGGTATCGATACACCGGACCGCGCCCCAGGAGATTTGCTCATCAACAACAACCCGCGAAACGCACGGGCAGCCTTTAACACCGCCCTGTTTTCTCTGCCGGAACTGGGACAATTTGGCACCGCGGTGCGCCGCTTCTTTTCCGGGCCCGGAATGATGAACTTCGACATCGCTCTGCAAAAGAGCTTGCCCCTTACGGAGACCAAGTCGCTGCAATTGCGCGTCGAGAGCTTCAATACGTTCAATCATGCCCAATTTTTCGGGGCCGCCTCGGTGGATGGAAACATCAGTGACGCGACCTTTGGGCATATCGTGAACAGCATGCCTCCCCGGCTGATGCAATTGGCCATGAAGTTCGTGTTCTGAGCCTCACGCGTTTCTGCCACGGGGCCGCGTACGGACGACTGCGGCTGGTGACATTGCCACAAGATTGCGCACTGATCTGCCGTGAGCATCTGATTCCGGATCGAGCTGAACGTGTGTTCCGGTCCGCGCTGTCCGCTCGTACAGCCGAGCAAATGACCACTCGGACGGGTGGCCTGGATGCTCTGAATTTGCCTCGTTATTACTAAGTACAGCACACCTGACGCGCCTCGATGTTGCCGAGCGAAATGACGAGAGTCAAGCTAGGCATGCAGGTTTAGTACTCCTATAACCAGCTCGGGCGCCTCACGCCCTTGCGCCGTGCCCCAGGTCATATGAGCCATCGCATGCAGCCGCTTTGCGCGGGGGGAAACGGATGAAGGTTGAAGGGGCGACACCTGTCACGGCCTGAGGACGACGCACCGCGGCGGTCCCGGGGGGATGGAGAAAGAGGACGAACATGATCCGCAGCTTGAAATCGACATTAGCTCTCTTGGGGGCAGCGTTTTTGATGGCCGCGTGCAGCGGCTTAAAGGCCAGTTCGAGTGGAGGAAGCGGCGGAGGCGGAGGTCAGACGTCTAGTGGCTATACCATCGGTGGTCAGGTCACCGGACTGAGCGGTTCGGGATTGGTGTTGGCCGACAACGGCACCGATACCTTGCCGATCAGCGGAACCGGAACGGTTGCCTTTACCTTCAAGACCACGGTGAGCGGCGCGTATAACGTCACAGTGCAAACCCAGCCCTCGAATCCCACCCAGACGTGCACCGTTACCAATGGCCAAGGAACTGCCACAGCGAATGTCACCAACGTGCAAGTGGCCTGCACCACTGAATACACGATTGGCGGGACCGTATCCGGGCTCACAGGGACCGGTTTGGTGCTGCAGGACAACGGCGGCGATAATCTCAGCATTTCCGGCAACGGGAACTTCACGTTCAAGACGCCTGTAACCGGCGCCTACAACGTGACCATCCAGACTCAGCCAAGCAACCCCACCCAGACCTGCTCGATCGCCAACGGCTCAGGTACAGCCACCGCCAATGTCACCAACGTTCAAATCACTTGCGCCGCGAAATTCACGGTCAGTGGAACGGTGACCGGGTTGAGCGGATCGGGCTTAGTGTTGTTGGACATGGGCAATGACAGCCTGCCGATCAGCGGAACCGGTACGGTGAATTTCACCTTTGCCACCCCGGTGCCGGGCGCTTATAACGTCACGGTGGCAACGCAACCCAGCAGTCCGACACAAACCTGTGTGGTCACCAATGGGACTGGAACAGCCACAGCCAACGTCACCAACGTTACTGTGACCTGCTCTTCCGGCTTCACAATCGGTGGGACAGTCAGCGGCTTGGATGGCGCTGGCCTGGTGCTGCAGGATAACGGCGGAGACAATCTCACCATCACCGGCACGGGTAGTATCAAGTTTACCTTCGCTACTCTGGTTACCGGAACGTATGACGTGACGGTCAAGACTCAGCCCATCAATCCTGCGCAGAACTGCACCGTAACCAACGCCACCGGGACTGCTACAACTCCAGTCACGAATGTGTTGATTTCCTGTGGCGCGGTTTACACCGTCGGCGGAACCGTAACGGGACTTGTGGGCACAGGATTGTCGTTGCAGGACACTTTGGGAACAGTACTCGACACCCTGTCTATCACTGGCACGGGCACAGTTCCCTTCACCTTTGCCATTCCTGCTCCAATCAACTCCAACTACGCCGTCAGCGTGGCTACTCAGCCCACCAATCCCAACCAGATCTGCTCGGTTGTGAACGGCACCGGAACCGTAGTCGGCTCCGTCACCACCGTACAGGTGGTTTGCCCAGAGCCCTCGTGGACCATCGGAGGGACCCTGGTCGGCTTGGTCAGCCACAACTACGCAGGAACAACGCTGCCTGGGGACAATGTTGAGCTGATGAACAACGGCGGCGACAACATTTGGGTCACCTCGAATAATCAAGGTTTTACGTTCCCGACTTCGGTGACCAACAACGGTAAGTACAACGTCGGCATATTCGCTGAACCGACCAGCCAAACCCAGCCATGCACCGTGTTTTATTATATGGGTGTGGCTACCGCCAACGTCGATAGCGTCATCGTCGACTGCGAGCACAATGACTATGCCTGGCAGTCTGGCCCGGATACCAACGGCAATTACGGGCCGAACGGTCTGTTCGTGTTCCCGCCTCCAAGCCAGGATCTGAACACCCCGGGCGGCAGGGACTTCGCAGCCACCTGGTCTGGTAACGCCGATCTGAAATGGATGTTTGGCGGCTACGGTATGCCTATTACATCCACGGTGACTCCGCCCTATTTGCCTTACTTCATGGACGATCTCTGGGTGTTCGCGCCAGGAGGAGGAGGGGAGGGCACTGGCATCTGGATCCCGGCAGACCTGCCGACCATAACCACCGTGACTCCGACCGGCCTTACGACTGTGGATCCAAATCTCAACCTCCCAAATCCTTTAATGACCCCCGGGGTACCTGGCGTCCAGACGTCGTCAAGTTATAGCTACACCGATACCGCCGGGGACCAGATCACCTACTTCTATCCGGCTCACCCCGGAGCGCGTTGGGGCAGCGTCACTTGGACTGACGCTTCCGGAAATCTATTTCTGTTCGGCGGCCAGGGTGATTTTGGTGGCGCCGCCGGATTGTATAACGACGTGTGGGAGTTCACTCCCGATCACTATGACCTCCCGCTTGGCAATTACTCGGGGTCCTACACATACTTGGGAACCTGGACGAATCTGAACAACTTTGGCACTGTTAACGCCGCAGGCGTTTACTCTGGCACGGAATTTCCAGGCGCTCGTTGGGGAGCCGCATACTGCACCGATTCGAACGGCACGCTGTGGATGTTCGGCGGCCAGGGTTACGACTCCACCGGTTCGCTGGTGCTGTTAAACGACCTCTGGATGTATAGCGGAGGCACTTGGACCTGGGTCGGTCCATCAAACTCTAACGTCGGTCAGAACGACGGCGTGTACGGCACGCTGGGCACAGTCGGCACTGGCAACTACCCCGGAGGGCGCCAGACCGCGGTCTTGTGGGCAGACAACAAAGGCAATCTGTGGCTGTTCGGCGGTTTGGGTTTGGATTCCGTCGGAACCCAGAATCCAGGCGCCATCGGTTCCCTACCTCCCGGGAGTGCCCCGGAAGGAGCACTGCTAAACGACCTGTGGGAATACAACATCACCACTCAACAATGGACTTGGATGTCGGGTGGTGGGGCGACTGGCCTTGCTGATCAGATCGGAATCTATGGTACCCAGCAGGTTCCGTCCAATGCAGTATTCCCCGGTTCACGTTGGGGCGCCTCTGGCTGGAACGACAGCAATGGCAATATATGGTTCTTTGGCGGATGGGGTTATGCCTCGTCGCTCGCACAGAGCACCGGATTCCTGAATGACATCTGGGAATATCACACCGACACCGGCACGTGGACCTGGTGGAAGGGGTCCAGCAACGTGAACCAGAACGGCGATTATCCAACGTATCTGCCGTCTTGGTATGGCGTGTACTTCGTCAACAATCAACTCGGCAGCCGGCGCGGCACCGCGCTCTGGCAGCAAGACGCGAACGACCTCGTCTGGATGTTTGGCGGACAAGGCTACGACTCGATTGGCGCGAACGGTTACCTCGGAGACTTCTGGACCTATCTACCGTTCCCGTATTAAACCAACAGAAACCAGCAACCGCGACAGCCGGGGAGCCATTGCCCCGGCTGTTTGCTTTCTGGACGGTTTTCGAACTCGCGCCTATGCACCCCGAGGCTGCTGCACTCAGGCATCCTGTATAATGAAATTCTGGGGGAAACTGCCGAAAAATGGCGCTTGTCACGCAGAAAGGGAAGGCCTCTCCACAGATTCAACGACGGCGACGGTTGCGTTTTTGCCGCACCCGTGTGCGCGAATTGCGCGGGATCGCCAAGGCCTTGCTTTCGACTAAGCATCCTTTCCTGGCGCACATCATCCCGATGCGCCGATGCAATCTCGACTGCACTTATTGCAACGAGTACGACGACACCTCCAAACCCGTGCCGCTGCAAGAAATGAAACGGCGCCTCGACGCCTTGGCGGACATCGGGACCTCGGTGATTACCATCAGCGGGGGCGAACCGCTGATGCATCCGGACCTGGACGAAATTATCCGGCACATCCGCAAACGCGGCATGATTGCCGGGCTGATCACCAATGGCTTTTTCCTGAACAAAGAGCGCATTCAGCGCCTGAACGAAGCCGGGCTGGAACACCTGCAAATCAGCATCGACAATGCTGTGCCCGACGAAGTTTCCAAGAAAAGCTTAAAGACCTTGGACGGACGCTTGGAAATGCTCTCAGAATGGGCGGTTTTCCAGGTGAATATCAATTCCGTGCTGGGCAGTGGGGTCAAAAATTCCGAAGATGCCCTGAAGATTGCGCACCGCGCTTTGCAGTTGGGATTTACCAGCACCGTGGGAATCATCCACGACCACTCCGGGCAGCTCAAGCCGCTCGGCCAGCGGGACCAGGAAATCTTCGAAGAGATCATGACCCTGGGGAAGCATTCGTTCTCCCGGTTCAACCAGTTTCAGCACAATGTTGCCCGAGGGCGCGAACACGACTGGAAATGCCGTGCCGGCTCTCGTTATTTGTACATTTGCGAGGACGGGTTGGTGCATTGGTGCTCGCAGCAGCGAGGTTATCCGGGCGTACCGCTGGAGAATTACACGCCGGAAATGCGGCGGCGGGAGTTCCACACCCACAAGGGTTGTGCTCCAAGATGCACTGTAAGCTGCGTCCAGCAGGTCGGAATCCTCGACAATTGGCGGGGCGCGCAGAACTTAGAGCCCGAACCGATCTCCCCCGAGAAACGCGATTTCGTGCAAATCGCCAACGTGAAGTAAGCATTTCCACCGCAACCGCATAGCACAAAGGGTTGCCGCAGCCTGCCCGGGTCGTTTTGCGGTACACCGCCGATTTTTGGGGGTGCGTTTCGCGAACAGCATTCCGCGGAGTGCGTTGACGATGCTCAGCGCCTTTCGAACAATAGGACTATGGCCAGCCCAGCGATCGAAATTGAGAACCTTTCGAAAGAATACCCACACGGCTTCCTGAACCTCAAGAAGAAGCGCTCCCTGGAAAACCTGAACATGGACGTGCAAACCGGCGAGGTGTTTGGGTTTCTGGGTCCCAATGGAGCGGGAAAATCCACCACGATCAAGCTATTGATGCGTTTGATTTTCCCGACGGCCGGAACCGCGCGAATCCTTGGTAAATCGATTCACGATGTGTCCATGCATCGAAACGTTGGGTATTTACCGGAGCAGCCGTATTTTTACGATTATCTGACCGCGGCCGAACTGCTGGACTACTTTGCGCGTTTTCACAATTTGACCGCTGCCGACCGCCGGGATCGTGTGCAACGGATGCTGAAAAAGGTCGGGCTCGAGACTGCCAAAAAGATCCAGCTGCGGAAATATTCGAAGGGCATGCTGCAACGCGCCGGATTGGCGCAAGCCATTCTGCATGATCCGCAAGTGGTCATTCTCGACGAACCCATGTCAGGACTGGATCCGCTCGGACGCCGGGAAGTCCGCGACATCATTCTCGAACTCAAGCGCGAAGGCCGTACCGTGCTGTTCTCCACTCACATCCTCTCGGACGCAGAAATGCTCTGCGACCGCGTCGGCGTAATCGTCGGCGGCACCCTGCGCGGCATCGGAGCGCCCGGAGAAATGATCGGGATTACCGCACAGGGCATGGAGATCCTGTTCGAACTGCCGGAGGCCGGCACGAAAACACCGTTGCTGGAAAAGGCCACCAAAACGGGCGAGCGCTACCGTGTGCAAGTTCCCGAGTGCGAGCTTTATGCCGCTCTGGAGCAGCTGAAAGACGCGCGTGTGCGGATTCTCTCGGTGGCTCAGATCAAACCGACCCTCGAGGAATTTTTCATGAACCTGGTCGATGCGGACCGCGCTCAGGCCAATGCGGTTGAGGTCAGCGGCCAATGAGAAACATTTGGACCGTGGCGACGAATACCTTTCGCGAGGCCGTCCGCGATCGTGTGCTCTACAACCTGGTGTTTTTTGCGTTGTTGATGATGGGGGCGGCGATTCTGGTAGGCCAGGTTTCCATCGGCATCGAGGACAGCGTAATCGTGAGCCTGGGCTTGACGGCAATCTCCGTCATCGGAATTTTTATTGCCGTGTTTATCGGAGTAGGGCTGGTTTCCAAAGAAATCGATAAACGCACGTTATACGCGCTCCTGGCCAAGCCCGTACAACGCTGGGAGTTTTTGCTGGGGAAGTACGGCGGGTTGGTCCTGACCCTGACGGTCAACACGGCAGCGATGGCCGTGGGCTTGTATGTGGCGCTGTGGACCGTGAAGCATCCGTTGGAGCGCGGTGATTGGTATGTGCTCGTGGCCGTCTACCTGATTCTGCTGAAGCTGGCCCTTATCGTTGCGTTGGCCATGCTGTTTTCGTGCTTCACCACCCCCTTCCTGGCGATTCTGTTCACCGCGGGACTCTACGTCGCAGGCGTGTTCGCGGAGGACTTACGGACCATGCAGGCCGTAGGCTTGGCGCCGGAAACCATGAAATTGCTTCGAGGCATTTCCTATCTGCTGCCTAACTTTGAAAATTTCAATGTTATGGGAGCGGTAGCCCACTCGCGTGGAGTGCCTGCAAGCTTGGTGTGGCAAGATACCTGGTATGCGCTTCTTTATGCATCTCTGGTACTGGCCACGGCTGCGGTGGTGTTCTCGCGACGGAATTTGAAATGACCCGAAAGAACATGGCCGTTTGGTGGTTGCCAGTCTTGCTGCTCGCTGGATTCACAGGCGTGTGGCATTTACAGCAGAGCATCGATCAGCAAAAGAATGCGACCCAGTTGGAGCAGGATCAGCTGATGCTGCGCTCCGGTAAGCTGGTTCAGAAACTGAGTCTCGAGTACGCACCACTCATGGGGGCGATCTACTGGACACGGGTAGTCCAGTATTTTGGAGAGAAGCACCGTTTGCACCAAACCAACCTGGAACTGCTTTGGCCCCTTTTGGACATTGCCACAACGGTGGATCCGCACCTGATGCCGGCCTACCGTTTTGGCTCGATGTTCCTGAGCGATCACCCGCCGCGCGGTGAG
>Ga0187782_10000160_pt1 | contig 40386 bp, 40 predicted proteins | sample 0715_SJ02_MP15_2_FD_132454 | JGI IMG/M metagenome (GOLD analysis project Ga0187782, IMG submission 132454) | Tropical peat soil microbial communities from peatlands in Department of Meta, Colombia - 0715_SJ02_MP15_20_MG | ecosystem: Environmental > Terrestrial > Soil > Wetlands > Peat | place... | reverse complement strand
TGGAACGACTCACCGGCATCCACGCCGTTCGCGAAGCCTTGGAGGCGGGCAGCGCCTTCGACCGCATTGTCATCGCCAAGGGCCGGCAAGACACACGAATCGAACAAATCGTGCAGCTCGCGCACGGGCGTGGCATCGCGGTGCGCTTCGAAGATCGCACCCAGCTTGACCGTCTGGCCAACACTCGAGATCACCAGGGCGTCGTTGCCGTCGCTGCGGCGCATGCGCCTGCCACCTTGGAAGACATCCTTGCCCGCGCCAACCAAGCGCAAGGCCAGCAAGGGCTAATTGTTCTTTTGGACGGCGTGGAAGACCCGCACAATTTGGGAGCCATCATTCGCACCACGCTTGCCGCCGGTGCGCATGGCGTAGTCATTCCGGAGCGTCGTGCCGCGGGCCTGACCGACACTGTGGCGCGCGCATCCGCAGGTGCCTTGGCGCACCTTCCCATTGCCAAAGTCACCAATCTGGCTCGCGCTATGGAAGAACTAAAAGAGGCGGGTTATTGGCTTGTGGGTCTGGACGAAGCGGCCGAAAAGGCCTACACCGAAGTCGACTACACTAGCCCAACAGGTATCGTCATGGGTGGAGAAGGCAACGGCTTGCATGAACTCACGCGCAAGCGCTGCGATTTCGTGGTTTCTCTTCCCACGATGGGACCGGTGAAATCCCTGAATGTCTCGGTAGCCGCCGGGGTGGTTCTGTTCGAAGCTGTCCGGCAGCGTCATTCGCGGGGCCGCTAACGCGAGTCCGGTTCTTTGGGCGCGCGCTCGACTGCTTGCTCGGGACATGTACCCCAAACTTAAAACTTATCACTGCCTCCGCCTCACTTGTCATACTGCACCAGCGAAAACACATCCAGTCCCGGCAGCTTGGCTCGTCCACTAAGGAACGTCAGTTCCACCGCAAAAGCGGCTCCATCTACAACTCCCCCAAGCGATCGAAGCAACTGCACCGCTGCCGCTGCGGTGCCTCCAGTGGCCAGCAGATCATCGCAAAGCAGCACGCGCTGTCCTTTCTGCACCGCATCCTCATGGATTTCCAGCACGTCGGTACCATACTCCAGCGCATAAGAGACCTGTGCGGTCTTTGCGGGCAGTTTCTTTGGCTTGCGCACCGGCACAAACCCTGCGTTCAACCGGTATGCCAGTGCTGGGGCAAGGATAAACCCTCGCGCTTCGATTCCTGCCACCACATCAATTTGACGCCCGTCATAGTGCCCACATAGCTGGTCAATCAGGCGGCGAAAACCGTTTTTGTCTTTCAACAACGTGGTCAAGTCGTAGAACAAAATGCCCGGCTTGGGGTAATCCGGCACTTCACGGATCAACTTTTTCAGATCGTCCATGCGCGCGGCTCCTCGTTACTCGGTCATTTCGATCGTGAAATTCCCGAGGTACCTCTCATCGACACGTTCCGGCTCTTCCCGGACATCGGTAACATCAGACAACATCGGTCCTTTTTCTAATGCCATCCGCAACTGATGCAATCTCTCAGCAGTGCCAAGCGCATACACTTCCACGCTGCCGCCGCGCCGGTTGCGCACATAGCCATCTACCTCCAATTTTCCGGCCACATGCTCGACATAGTTGCGAAATCCCACTCCCTGCACACGGCCGGACACAAAGTAGCGGCGGGCGAGGACGTCTTTTCTCACAGTCTGTTCAGTGTAGCAAACACCAGGAACTTCCTCGCAATAGCGGGGGAATACGATTGCTCGGCCATGTGTTGACTGTCGCGCGGGTTATCTCCAGGCATTTGCATGGCAAAGTGCCCACCGATGTAGAATGACAGCGAGGCGGCAACAGCACTGCCGAATTGCATCTAAATGACTATGGGTGAACTTCGTTCCATCGCTCTTTGCCGTCGCCGCTTAACCCTATTGGTCACATCCGCTTTTTTCTTAGTGGCGATCCCGTTGTCAGCTCAGGATCAAGGTCCGGGTCCTATCCCGCCGCCGCCGGATCATCACATTGTGCGCATCGAAGGCGTTGGCGAGCCACCCGCCGCGCCTTCGCTCCCCCCGATGGAAATCATTCAGGCCTTCTCGAAAAAAGAAGAGACTTATCAAGCTAGCCGGCTACAGTTCTCCTACCGCAAGACCATCCGCATTCAGGAATTCGGGCCCGATGGCAGGCCCGCCGGCGAGTATTTGGCCACTTATGAGGAGGTTCGTTCCCCGGACGGCAAGATCTATCAAAAGGCTATCGCCGCGCCCCGGTCTTCCCTGGAATACCTATCCTTCGAACCCGAGGACGCCGAACGTCTCACCCGCTTGCCTGCTTATCCGGTCACGGCCAGCCAGCTTTCCAAATACGACGTGAAATACCTGAACACTGAAAAAGTCGATGAGATTGATTGCTACATTTTTCAAGTTTCGCCAAGGACTCTGGAGCGCCAGCGTCCGATGTTCGATGGTGTCATCTGGGTTGATCAGAAGTACTTGGAAGTTGTCAAGACCTACGGCAAATGGATCACGGATCTGGGCGCGGTCGCACCGCCGACACTCCCGTTCGACATGTTTGAAACCTATCGTGAAAACGTAGAAGGGAAATACTGGTTTCCGGATTATGCGCGCGCCGATGCCATGTACAAGATAAAGGATCGCGAGATTCCCATTCGCGCCATCATCAAGTGGACCGACTTCAAGCCCCTTTCGCCCGTAGCTGTGCCGGCCACGCCCAACTCTCCGCCCACCGCCCCATCGACCACTGCACCCGTAGCTGCACCCCCTCCGAAGCCCCAGCGCTAATCATTCGGCAGGGTTGTATCGCCCACCTATATTGTGGACTCCGGACTGATCCGAAGGTCGCAAGCAAAAATCTATTTCGCTAACTGTCTAATAGCTTCGTCCAGTGCCGTATCTTGGCCAATTTGCAAGTCCTTTGCTGAAAAGAAAGGGACACGAACGTCAGGTGGAATGCCATTTCCATCGAACGCCTTGCCATCGGCTGTGAAATAAATTTCGTTTGGCAGATCGAAGCGCCAGCCATTAGGAAGCCTTCGGTTGAGAACATCGGAGAACACTCCTTGCGTGTTGAGTCCGATCCGCACGACGTGGGGTTCACGGCCCATAAGAGCCATCGTAAAGGTCTCGCCGGCACTGACGGTGTCTGGACCAATGAGCACATTAACATTACCTCTAAAGCCGGGCCGGTCGCTCGGCTGGACCCAAGTGGGCTGCGATTCCGTGAGTTGAAGCGGCACATCCAAGTCGGTACTTTTGCGAGCAGCTTTTGTGTAAGCCAGATATTTCTTGCTGGTTAGACGCGAGGCGATTTCGATTCCAAGTGGATCATCACCGCCTTTATTCAGGCGAACGTCAATCACCAACCCGCTCATCTTTTTCGCCCCACTAAACATTGCGTCGAGACCCTGCTGCAGGCATCGAAGTTGGGCCGTGTAGCCACCTTCCCCCGCGTAGTCGTAGAAAGTCGTCACCCGCAAATACCCGATTCCCTCCCTCAGCATCCCGAACTGCAGCCGGCCCCGACAATACGGCTGAAGTATTCCACGAACGTACTTTGACTCGATGGCAGAGAACGCCGTCGTCCAGTCCTTTGCTTCAAGATGATTGGGATCGCTGCGCCAGCCGTCAAATTCCTGTTTAATGTCTTCTGCTTCCACTCCTGTGTGTGCATCCTGTAATGGTTCGATCATCTGCCGAAAAATCTGAAATAGCTGGCTTGGGCTTGTGGTTGCGGTGACCATCGGCCGGAACTTCCTATCGGTGGCACGCCAATCCATTTTGTGAAGGGGAAAAAAGGGGTACTGCTCAGCAAAAGTCTGCCAAAAGATTCGATAGTTTTCTTGTGGAGTGTTGGCGGTGCTCCGTGCACATATTTCCGGGGGTCTGGCAATGCGATGTAGAACAATATCTGAGGCCGTTCCGTCTGAATGCAATTGCAAGATATTGGGGTCGCTGGTATGAATGATCGTGAAAGTCTCATGCCCTGAGACGAACACGGTCGTGGATTCGGTGGACAAGCTCTTCTCTTGTTCTCCAGTGCGCGCCGCGATGCAGCTTATGCCGGTCAACTGGTACATGCGCAGGTCGCTCTTGTCCAGATCCACGAAGAGGCCATAGCCCTCTGAAAGCCAAGATCCTTTCGGAAACTTGTCCCCGCTCGCGTCTTGTGCATTGGCGGGAAGACAAAAGGAAAACCAAATCACCAAGGAAAGAATGAATTTCATTCAGCGCCGCCCCGCTGTCCCACAGAGCTTTTCCAGAAATTGTGGCAGATCTTCGAGCTTCTTCAGCAGAAACTCTGGCTTGGCTGCGCGCAAGCGCTTCTCGGTCGGGAATGGCCCCAATACCGCAATGGCCCGCATCCCCGCCGCCCGCGCCATCTCCAAGTCCTCCGGAGTGTCACCTACGTACACGCATTCGTCGGCGCTTAATTTCATCTGCTGCAGCGCGGCTAGCAGCGGCGCCGGATGAGGTTTTTTCTCACGCGTGTCCCCGCCGCAAACCCGTGAGCGGAATCGCCTGGTTAACGCAAATTCCCGCAACTGCCGCAACACCCGCTTCCGGTCGCCACTCGTCACCAGTCCCAAAGCATAGCGTCGGCCAAGTGTGCCAAGAACACGCCGAGCTCCGTACACCAACTTTGACGGATGTTTCGCGTAGTGCAGTCGCCACAGGCGGTCCGCCCTGTCCCACTGCTGCGGGGCGATTCCGGCGGCGCGATATACGATATACCAATCCGGTGAGTAATGCCGCTCCAGCTCTTTCAATCCCCAGTTCAGGCCCAGCTCGCGAAACATCGCCAGATAGGCTTGCGAGTCGGCGTGATACGAATCAATCAGTGTGCCGTCCCAATCGAAGAGCACCCCGGCCAAGCGCGCTTGGTCAGCCATGTTTGTCAGAGTAGCAGAATCGCCGGACAGTGTTGCGTGGACCTGTAATTTCGGTTGGAGAGCGGAGTTCAGTCGGCGGGAAGCCAAGCAGGAATTTGATCGTCGCGGTCAAACGCGAAGTCGTCGAAGCTGGCGGCGATTCCGTGCCAACCAGGCATGTTGGCAACTTCAGTGCGTTTCACGCATGCCTTTGAGGACACCACCACATTTCCGTATCCCAGAGGTCGACTCACCAGCACGATGTCCAGCTCGATTTCGGTCCCGATGGCCAGCGGCTTTGGGCACAAAAAAAACACACCAGAAGAGCTGATATCACGAGTCACCAAGGTAACCGAGAACTCCTCTTTTACCCCCGCCACACTGCGCAACTTTAAGGGCAGCTTCAGCGCCGCTCGCGGCCGTTCGCGCTGCTCCATGTGTACACCTACAGCATGGGTAGGAACACGCACGAAGCGCCTCGGCTGTGGATTCCTCAACAGCGGCATCACGCGCAGTCTCGGCGTTGTAGTTTCAGTCGGTTGGGCAGGTAATGCAGGTAAGGTTGCGGTTTGCGATTCCGGACTTATTGGCTTCGGCCGATTTTCCCAAGCTACAGCGCGGTTGCTGGCACTCATCACGCCCTCAGAGATGCAACAGCACACAAACCACTGGGTGGTCCTATTACTCTAGCTTACTCTGTCCCGTGAAGAAGTTGGGGGCCAAAGATGCCATTCCAAATTGAAACTGTCAACCCGGCAAAAATCAACTTCGTGTCCTAACTTTAAATAGATGGTTATAGTACTTGTTCCTTTCGTCGCCCTACTCCACAGCTTTCCATTATGGCTGGACACTTTCCTGCTCTATCGCGCTATCTTTCTTTCGTTCAACAATTAACTCTGACCACGGCGAATGCACACCCCAACTCCGGATCACCGATCGCACCCAACCTTGGTCCTGGCATGTTTCGCGGTCGTGTATGTCGTTTGGGGGTCCACTTTTTATGCCATACGGGTGGGCTTGACGTCTTTTCCACCGCATTTGCTGGCGGGATTACGATACCTGGTCACGGGTGTGTTTTTCTACCCGGCGCTTAGAATCGCCACCCGGGAAAAACCAACCTTGGCCCAGTGGCGCACTACGCTGATCACCGGTACCCTGCTGTTCGTAATAGGGAATGGCACCGTTTCGTGGGCGGAGCTAGTTGTGCCCTCCGGAATAGCCGCCCTTTTGGTCGCTACTGTGTCCCTGTGGATGGTTCTCGTAGATTGGCTCCGGCCGGGAGGCTCGCGGCCAGTTCCCCGCGTGCTGGTAGGGTTTGTGTTGGGTTTTGTGGGCATGGCGCTGCTAATCGGGCCAAAGCACCTAGGCGACTCCGAGCGCATCAATCCGGTCGGCGCCTTTGCGCTCATTGCCGCTTCGCTGGCCTGGGCCGTAGGCTCGATCTATTCCAGACATCACCCCCTGCCACGCTCGCCACTATTGGGTGCAGGAATGCAGACGCTATGTGGTGGGGTATTGCTATGCCTGAGCTCGTTGATGCTCGGCGAATGGCGGCACTTCGCATTTAGTCGTGTCGCCGGACAAGCTTGGCTGGCGGTTCTCTATCTCATTATCTTTGGGACGGGAATTGGTTTCAGCGCCTATGCCTACATCCTCAAACACAGTAGCGCCTCACGTGTGGCCACCTACGCCTTCGTAAATCCGGTTGTTGCCCTGTTTTTGGGCTGGTTTTTGGCGGCAGAGCCGCTTACTCCGCGCACCGTTTTAGCCAGTGGCATCATCTTAACCGCCGTGTTGCTGGTGATCACGGCGCCCCATAAGACCGAACTCGAGGCCGAAGAGGCCATACCCACGCCCGGGGAGGCCTGACTCCAGCAGCCCAGGCAGCAAAATTCGGCGACGCAAATCGGATAGATCGCGCCAACCCAGCAGCGTTAGTCTAGTTCCATGAATACGCAACAAACCAGCTCAGTATCGGCAAGCATTACAGCACAAGCCGCGGAGCGCTATTGGCAGGCCGCTCTTCATCGCGATCCACGGGCGGACGGCTCCTTCTATTTCGCGGTTCGCTCGACCCAAGTCTATTGCCGCCCTTCCTGCCCTTCACGGCGTCCGCTGCGTCGCAACACGGTTTTCTTTCGCACCACCGAAGAAGCCGAAAAACAAGGTTTCCGCCCGTGCCGCCGCTGTCGCCCGGAACAGCAAGATTCAGCAACTACGCTGGTGCAGCGCGCCGCGGCCATCTTGGCTAATAACGAGGACGAATCATTCCGGCTTGCTTCCCTGGCGGTACAGGTTAACTCCTCGCCCGCGCAATTGCGCCGTGCGTTTCGGAAAGCTACAGGAATTGCACCCAAGGAATTTGAGCAAGCCTTTCGTCTGCGGCGCTTCAAAAACATGTTGCGCCAGGGTTGTAACGTCACCGATGCGCTGTACGCCTGTGGTTACGGGTCATCCAGTCGGTTGTACGAGAAGACTAACGCGCATCTGGGCATGACTCCGGCGTCGTACCGAAAAGGGGGAGCGGGTATGCAAATGGGATATACGATCGCGAATACATCTTTGGGAAAGGTATTGGTGGCCGCGACGCAGCGAGGGGTTTCCGCCGTATATCTTGGCGAAAGCGAAAGGACTCTGGTCGAAGAGCTGCGCCGCGAATATCCCAATGCCTCTATCCAGCGCGCCCCGGACGGTAACCAGGATTGGTTGAGAGAGATTGTTCGTCGAATTGACGGTAACGCGCCGAGTGCGGACCTCCCGTTAGACGTTCAGGCCACTGCATTTCAAAGACGTGTCTGGCAAGAGTTGCAGAAAATCCCACGCGGAACTACCCGCACCTACACCCAGGTGGCCAGATCCTTGGGCTATCCACGATCCGTACGCGCCGTGGCCAGGGCTTGCGCCACCAATCCCGTATCCATCGTGGTGCCCTGCCATCGCGTCATTCGCACCGACGGCAGCTTGGCCGGATACCGCTGGGGTTTGTCACGTAAGCAGAAGTTATTGGAGCGCGAAGCGGGGCAAGCCTGAAATATCAGCTGCGAGGTTTTTCCACTTTGGTGCCTTTCGGCCAATCGGGCTTGAATTTGCCATCGCCTAACTTCAGGTTCTTCATGACCCTGGTATAGCGGCTGAGCACATAATCACCGGTGCCTGGTTCCTCAAATTTCTGCTGGATGGGTAGCCACGAAGCCTCATCCACCCACATCACCACTTTAGAGATCTGCTTCCGTTGTTCCGCGGACTTGGGCGTAAGTTCCAGCACGGCGGTTTTGTGGCCGTTGAGTTCCTCTTCACCGGTAAGCACGACACCATAGTTCTTCTCCAGGTTGGCGGTTCGCATGCCGAAGCCCAGAGCCAAGTATTGATCCACCATTGCGCGATTCTTCCCGATGTTGTACTCCTCGACGCGATTGATTTTCGGCGTGTAGATGTACAGGTTGTCGCCATTGCGCAGGATGGTGCGCGGATCGGGTGTCTGAAAGTCAATGCGCACCTTGGCGTCCTTGCGCACAAAAATCTCTCCCGTTTCCGTGGACGTGTCTTGCACCACCGCTGTGTACTTAACGTGGTCGATGCCGGCGGTCAGCGACTTAAAGTCCAACGCCGCATGGTCCATCATCGATAGCACATAGGGCAGGGTGATTTTTCCGGAAACCTGTGTCCTTCCTGTGGCCATCAGCCCGGAAACGTCTGCACTCAGCAAAACCAAAAGGATGCTGCAACCGAGTTTTCTCAAGCGCGCCCCTAATACTGAATCTTCAGCCTTCTTGCCAAAAACAAATCGTAGCACAACGTCACCGGGCCAAAGGCGGCATGGAGGAATTTGTAGTCTGAAGGATCACTGACACGATCCGTCGTCAATGAATTGCTGTGTGGAAGCCATGGCTGTCAAGGCGTGGCCGCACGCTACGATCTTTTGGTCCAGTGGATCAGATTGCAACGAGCTCGGATCGATGTAGTCGAGCGCCTTCGCTTTGGCCAGGTACTTCTGATTGAGATTTCGCATGTTATCGAACTCGTTGACCATGAAGGGGTATGCTTTCCTGTCGGCGTCTGTGTTGATGGCCACCGATGCCAGCCTGAGCGACTGCTGCGCTTGGGTCTGATAAGTGCTCAACCAATCGTCCGCAATGGGTACGTTCTTCTCGATGGCGGTGCGCAGCGCGGCGTGCCACTCGCGAACCCGCGCCATGGCCTCGATTGCCGCGGTCATAAACTCCTTGGAGAACCCCTTCGCCTCTTCAGGGGCCGCTGGCGCCGTCAGTCCCGGTACAGACAAAAGAATCTGATCCCCCTTAAAGCTGACGGTGCCGTTGGTGATTCGCGCCAGACCGTCGACTTCAACGTAATTGTGCCCGCCGACCTGTACCACCTTTGCCGATCCTTGTTGCCCATTGACCATCAACGAGGTGGTTTGCTGCGCCGCCAGACTCAACCCCAGGGCGGGCAACACCACGGCTGCTACCACCGCCCATCGTCTTGCTGTTCGACCTCTTTCACTCTCCATCGCACCTTCCTCCACCTTAGGCGATGTGCTGCGGTATGCAACATCGCTATCGCGAATGATAGCAGAGAGACGAAGCTTGGTCTTGCGCCGACGGCTCCGAACCAGACACCGTTGGTCGGGTTGATTCACGGTGACGATCAAACCACCAGGGCCACACCAGCAGCACCATCATTCCAACCAGGCCCGTCACCGCTAGTTCGTGAATGCTCTCCGGTGGGCCGCTGAAACGGTCCGCCACGTACACCACCAGCAGCATGAGTACATATCCCCAAAAACCGAAACGGCCTGTGCGATCGCGGGCGCGAGTGCTACCGGCGTACAACCACACGCCGGCTCCGAACACCAGCAACTCCACCACCAGCGTGCCGAGAACCGAATTCCACAGACCCAGCCCATGCTTTGCGCTATTTGGATAAAGAGGCATGTCCGGGCGATGGGTCACCCAATCCAGTACCCAATGACTCACCACCCCGAGCCAAATGGCCACCGCACCGGCTACATCGTTCCGGTAGGCCCGGTAGACTAGCGCGAGGGCCACGCCCCACAGCGCCAAAAACAACAGGCTGTGCGAACACGGATAGTCGTACAAGTCCAGCGGCGTCCAGCGTGTGTCTCCCACTGCAATTCGCGCGTGTTCCCAACCCAGCAGCAGAAACACGGTCCACAAGATATCCGCCCACACCGTTGCGGCCAAGAGCAACACCAAGGAGACTCGCGGGGCCATTCGCTTCAGCCCAAAACCGATGCCGAAATGCCCGATGAACATTCTTCGCCAATCCTCCTCCCCAGGGATGGAAGGACCTACTGTGGTGTGGCAGTGGGAAACGGGTCTTTTGGACGGGGATGGCCAAAACGGTTGCGCACTACCACCAGTTCGACGCTATCCCCAAGAGGCAGGTTTCAGTTTGTTTTTGCTGAGTTCTGTCGCCACCGTGGCCACTTTCAGGTGGACGGACAAAACTGTTCCACCGAGCACGGCAAAACCAAAGCCAATCAAGTCCCACGCCACATCCGCCGCGGAAGGGAGTCCTGTTCATGCGGTCATCACCAAGATTGACCGCATGAAAACCCGCCAGGGCGACTCTCTTTTTCTCAAGGTGGATGTCGGCGGCGAGACGGTGCGGGTGTTCGGCCGTCCCGAAGAGCTGGCGGAGCGTCTGGAAGCGAGTGGTTACGACATTCCGGCAAGTGAGATCGAAGCTGGAATGGAACTCCATCTTCCCTGTCTGGTGAAAGTTGGTCAGGGCAACAACGGATACAAGAACATCGAAGAGTTCTTGCCTGAAGCTGCCGAATGACCGGCTGCCACATCCACCTAGCCGAGTCAGAGAGACGAAAGCCTCTCTGACTCGGATTCTCTCTTTTTCCTCAATCCTCTCCTGAAGAACCAAAACTGCGGATGACCCTAGCCCAGCAACCGGTCTTCTGACTTCATCCACCGCGGGCGATGGCAACCGGGCGGACCTTGGATTTCAGCAGTTCGAGGAATTCGCTTGCTGCGGTCATGAAAGCGAAGTGGCCGGCGTTGGGGATCAGGATTAATTCTTTTTTCGGTGCCTTGACGCATTTGAAGTAGTCATTGGCGGCCTGAGTTGGCGTGACGATGTCGTCTTGGCCCTGGATGACGAAGTAGGCGGTGTCGATTTCGCAGGCGGTCTTGGGCAGGTTGGTGGCGAGCTGGTCAGGCAGGACGTGCTCGCCTTGGAACTCCATGCCTTCTTCGAGGTACTTGGACTGTTCAGGATTGCTGGCCTGAAGTTCGGGCAACCGGGAGCGGAGGTGCTGCAGCCACGCCTGGTCAGGCGGCGGCCAAAGCGAGCGCACATGGTATTTACTGCTGAAGCTGAAGTACTGCTGGGCGTTGGCCGGGTCGGGCCGGTTGGCTTCGAGTTCTTTGATGGTGGCCTGGTCGCCATCCTTGCGCGCTTTGGCCAGCACAAGGTCGTATTGCGTGTTGACCATGGCGGCCCAGCTTGTTACCTGGCCGGTGCCGACGTAGGCGGCGAAGAGATTGGGGCGTATTTGCACCATGCGGGTAGCGACGATAGAGCCCCAAGAGTGACCGAGGACGATGATCTTCTTTTTGCCGAGTTGGCGGCAGAGATATTCTGCGAGCTCGACGCCGTCCTTGGAGATGCGGTCAAGTGTGACGTCGGGCGTGTTTGTGCCGTAGCGGCCGAAGGTGTGGCCGGCGCCGCGCTGGTCCCATTGCACGACGGTGAACGTTTTCTCCCATGGCTTATACACCTCGGCTTGCGGCCATTGCACTTCTCCTGGGCCTCCGTGGACGACGAGCAGCACAGGGTTAGAGCGGTCATCCCCACGAATGCTGATCCACTGCTCCAGGCCGCCAAGGGGGACGAAAGATGTCTGGTCGATTCGCGCGGTAGGAGTTTGCGCGCTTGCGGTGACGGCAACGGCAGCGAGAAGGATTGTGGTGATCCAGGACCAATCTGCAAGGTTATAACGCATCATCCTTGGCTCACCGTGCTTGTCACGTTAAACCGAACGGTACCTCCATTAGACGCGCGATTCTCGGAATCGTTAATAGGAGGAGGTTTCCGTTTTAGTGCGCCAACAACCACACGCAACTGGAACACGATCCTTGCCGTCGTGCGCATTTTGAAAGGCCAGCAGAATAAGCCCACCGAACATAGACACTGACAGTTTCAGCCCACAATCCCTTTGACACACAACCGCTGACGACTGGAACGATCTCTGCTGCTTTTCGGTAGCAGATTCGCTGCCAGACTTCCTCTTTCCATCGTCTCGGTCCAAACCCACAACTTAGGAGTGAACCCATGCGAACGAACACGCAGGAGGCAGTTTTGTCTGCCTACATCGCGTCTATCGGAAAACGCGCGCCGCGCGACGCTGCTCAAGACGCCGCTGAACTTTGCAGGCTCGCAACCTCGCTCGGTCGTTTGAACGAGATCGCCTGCAATAGCGGCCTGACGGAGCAGCAAGACCGGCGGAAACAAAACCTACAAACCCGGATCAAGGCTGTGCTGGATAGCGCGGGCTTGGTCCTCAACCACTTTAGCAGCGATCCGCGAGGCTATGCCGTGTACCTCGATCTGCCCGATGGCTCCTACAACAGCTTCGGCGGACGGGAATGCCGCTACGGCAAAAATTTCAATCGAAGCAGAACTCCCTCACTTGACGGGCTCCGCCTACCCACCGCAGGCAGGTTCGGAGAGAGGAATTCGCAGTTTTCAACAAAGTCTTAGTGATTGATCTCGACCTGGTAGGCGACCACTTTGCCGGATTCGTCCCGGATCAGCTCGATTTTCCGGATCGAAAACCGTCCGTCACTCAACGGTGGACTGCCCTTTTGCAACGCCGTGTGCAGATTGTTCTGCAGCGCGGGAATCCGTTCGGGAGTCGCCAGTAGGCGCGCATCCACCTTATAAACTTCGCTATGGCCGTTTTTCGAAACCAATGCGACTTCCGCGGCGTTGGCCGGTAGGTCCACTTGCGGCTGGTCGTGAAACCAATGCGTCGGAGTCAGCAACACGAATATCAGAATCATTCCTACCGCTATGTCGTACTGCCAGGTTCCCCGCTCGTACGACCAGAAAAACACGCGATTCAGAAAAGTGCTTAAACCCACCATCTTAGTCCGCCGGGATGCCGTCCACGATTACCCCGTCGCGCATGTGCACCACTCGATCGAAGTACACGGTGGCCTCGGGATTATGCGTGATCATCACGATCGTCTGGCCCAAATCCTTGTTCAAACGCCGCAGCATTTCCAAAACGGTCTCAGAGTTCTTGGTGTCTAAATTGCCCGTGGGTTCATCTGCCAGCAAGATTTTAGGTTCGTTGATAATTGCCCGGGCAATCGCCACTCGTTGTTGTTCACCACCCGACATTTCCGACGGCCGGTGTTCCAGACGGCCTTGCAGGCCCAACATTTTGGTGACCACGTCGAAGCGGTGCGGATCGAAGCCGTCGCCGTGAATGTACTGCGCGATAGCGATATTACCTCTGGCGCTCAGCGCCGGCAGCAGGTTGAACCGCTGAAACACGAACCCTATCTTGCTACGCCGCAGCTTGGTACGTTCCGCGTCGGTCATCGAGGACAGATCGTTGCCGTCCACGTACACTTTGCCCCGCGTACACTGTGCAAGCCCACCGATAACATACAGAAGAGTGGATTTGCCGCAACCCGATGGCCCCATTACGGCCACAGATTCCCCGGGCAGCACATCGAAATTAACGCCGCAAAGAGCGGGCACTTCAACATCGCCGGTGCGATACAGCTTCCAGAGATTCTCTGTTTTGAGTATCGGCTCCAAAGTCTTTAACTCAGGTTCGCTCGCATGCTCCGTCTGCGACTGTATTCTAACTGTGATTGACATGTGTGGCTAGGTTACCCAATCTCCTTTTTCACTCGTATGAGAGCGCCTGAACTGCGTCCTTACGGCTGGCCAGCCAGGCCGGATAGCTGGCGCCGACCAACGCCCCAACCAGCGCGATCAGACCGGCGCGCAGCACCCATCCGGGAGTAATCAAAATCGTAAGAGTCGGGAAAAGCGCGAGAAACCCTGCGCGAACAAGGTAACTCAGCCCGATTCCCGCAGCAATACCAAGAAAACACAGCAGCGCACTTTCTGTCAGTAACGACCGAACAATCAGCAATTTGCTGGCGCCTAACGACTTCAGCACTCCGATGTCCCGGGTGCGCTCCAGCACGCTCGTGTACATGGTCAGGAAGATCACCAGCAAGCCAATGGCAACCGCCAGGGCAATCATCGCGTTTATGAATGTCTGCAGTCCCGGAATATTTGCGGAACTCATCAAGCTCATGTATTCCTTCAGCGGGCGCACCGGATGATTGGGCAGAAGCGTCTCAATCTCCTGCATCACATCTTGCGTATGTTCCGGCCGCGTACACTTCACCAGGAAAATCGACGCCTTGTCGGTCGCACCCACCAGATCTTGCAGCGTGGTGATTGGTACAAACAGCCGCCCTCCCTTGCCGTGCTCGACTACCGCCACCACGTTCCAGTCGTGGTTCAGCAGTTTGTAGCTGCTACCTACCGACAGGTGTTTGGCCTTGGCGGCCCAGTCGTCCACCAACAAGTCGTCAGGACCCTCCATGTCGTGGCCCGCCAGGAAAACAAACCCTCCGGACACTGCCCGAAATGAGCCAGGGTCGATGCCATACACAACGTCTACGCCCCCGGTAGAACTGAACTGCAACAGTACCGGCGCGACTGCCTGGATGTGCTTGAGTTCGCCGATCTTGTCCGCAATCTTGATGGGCATCGGGGAACCGCTGAAGCCTATAAGGATCTGTGCCGCCGGGGCCTGCACCATTATGTCTGCGCCAATGCCTTCGATGCGTTTGGCGGTTTCCTGCAACATCCCCGACGTCAGACCCACAATCACCACCACCAACATGATTTCCACGCCGATAGCCAGTACTCCGATCAACGTACGCATCGGCCGATGAAACAAATTTCGGATCACGAATTGCCCCATCATGGCTGCTTGCCCTCCGGGGTATTCGTCAAGTGGACCACTTCCGCTCCGGTTGGCGCCTGCAACTGAAAGTGATCGGCCGTGATGGGTTCATTCACAATCACTTTGCTGGCTGTCAAATCCAGCCGATATTCGTCGCGCGGCCGATTGATGCCGATCGAGCGGGGATATTCGGGCAGAGTGGACGAGGCATTGTCCGGCGCTTGCCAGTCCGCATAGCGCGCGTCCGAAAGCAACAGGCCTTTGGGGCCGTAAGCTTGCAAGCGGACAAAGCGAAGATCGCTGCGGTTGTACCATATTTTCCGCAGAATTTCGGGTTGATAGCCGCCGCGCAGAACTGTCAACACATAGTAGCGCCCGGTCTCGTCGTTGAATTCCTCGAATAGCGTGATTTCCTCTTTGTGGATCTCCGGCCATAGCAGCGCGTCCACTAGGTGTTGTGGCCTTAAATTCTCAATGGGCTTGCTGCTGACACGATTGAGCGCCACCGGACCGGTGAGGAACTGGCTTTTCGTAGGCAGCCACACTTCGAACTCATGTCCATCGCTGGCCATATCGAAAACTGTGGTTCCAGCAATGGGTACCTGGCCAATCATGCGGATGTTATAAGGCCGCGATGCCAGGATAAATGCTTTGACGTCGTGGTATTCGCTGATTACTCCGGAGTAGGCCGACCCGGCAAACGGCTTCAGCTCGAACGTGCCATCCAGCGACTGAAGATTCCGCGCCAGCGCATCGTAGCATTCCAGCAGTTGCTCACGGGTGGCCTCCAGCGCCACCGGTCGCTGCGCTGCCGGAACGGTCGTGGTTTTAGTCACACCCGCGTGCCCGCCACACCCGCCGAGTAGGGCCGACACTGTCAGGCAAACCATACAATTTCGCACACGTTTCATCACAAAACGACGGTTCCAGAACCCATGGAGCAAATGAATGACCGGCGGAACACGCCGGAGCCCTAGACAGAGCACGTGATGGGGCGAGTAGCGCGCGTCGGAACTATCGCGCGGTGAGCGCAGCATTCATCCTGCGCGGCCGAGTCAGGCACTCCCCAAAGCGCTGCGCCTCTATTTTAGCGTATTTTCTCGATTTAACGAATCATTGCGGGCGGGCCATGTACACATGAAATCGCTGCAGCGCCGGACGAAAACGCCGGATAACCTCGCTGGGCCATAGCGAGTCGCTCAGCAGCGTGATCCATCCGTCATTCGGCTCACAGATCGCACAACAGGTGTACCGTCCGTAACCCTGTTGATAGGCGTCCAAGCCACGACGGGAGAGTTCGTTTTCAAGCTCGGAGTCGCCAGTTGCCGCCGTTGGTCCAACACGCGCCCCAAATGTTTCGGATTCAAATCGAGCGATCAGTTGCCGCAACAACTCCACCGACGGTTGCGGAACCACCAGGCAGCGGGAAGCCGCCTCACGCATGGCGATCCCATGAGCGCCGCAGAACTCGCGAACCCGGTCGACATGGCTGAAAAAATCAACTACATACGGCTCGTTGGCGGCCAAGGCCACCAGCGCGGCGCTCCAAATCTCCGACGCTTCCGCGCCATTCACCGGTTCACGGCTTTCGGTTTCCAGCAGCTCCAGGCCAACCGCTTTCACTCCCGGCCCCAGGTCCAGCGCTTGGACGTCCAGAGAATACGGAGGCAGGTCGGGAACAGGACTTCCGGCGTTCATGCTTGCTCTTCGTCCGCTTCTAAATCGATATCGCCGAACTTTCCGCGAAATTCTGGCGAACTCTTGCGCACTTCCAACCAATCGAAGAATGCGTCCGGGGTTTCCAGCCAGATGCGGAACCATTCCGCGATCTCTCTCTTCTCCTCGCGTTTTTGCGCTTCCACCTTCCGGTTATGCGAGATCATTTCCGCCCGGCGCTTTCCCAGCCGTGCAATCTCCAGTACCCGTTCCACCGCCGCTTTTTCCGCGTGCGTGCGAAACCGGCGAAACAATTCATCCAGGCGGATTAGACTGACTTCCGCATCCTGCAGCGTCTTGAAATGCAGGATATCCTCGAACTCTTCCTCGAAACGCTCTTCGGCTTCCTCACGCTCGGAAAGTCGCACCTTCCAGCCCATCGATTGCAGTACTTCCGAAATGTATTCGTTCGACGATTTTCCCGCTTCCCCATGCTCGGCCATGAGTTTGCGCCGCAGTTGGTCGACTTCCGCGGTAGTCCACTTCTGCACACCCAGCTCCCGCGCTGCTTCCAGGATCATTGCTTTCTTCGTCTGTGTCCCTTCGGTCATGATTTGCCTTTGCGAGCCGCGGCGGCGGCACGCGATTCCTGTTGCACCGGTTCCGGGGGATCGCCGGGTTCGCCGTTCAGGAGACGGTGATATTTGGCCACATTTAGCTGGTGTTCCGCCAGTGTCGCCGCAAAAAAGTGCCCGCCCTGGGTGTTCGCGACAAAGTACAGATACCCCGTCGCTGCCGGCGACAGCGCCGCCCGAATCGAACTTTCCCCCGGATTACCGATCGGGCCTGGCGGCAGGCCGGTATGCACATATGTGTTGTAGGCCGAATCGTAGCGCAAATCTTTGAACGTAAGCGGGTGATTGTACGCCAGCACCTGTTTCAGCGCGTAAATCACCGTGGGATCGCATTGCAGCAACATCCCTTTCCGCAAACGGTTGGTATACACGCCGGCAACCAACGGCCGTTCTTCCGGTTTTGGAGTTTCCGCTTCCACCAACGATGCTAGCGTGATCACCGACAGCAGTGGTGTTCCGGGTATTTGCGGATCCAGACGGTCGGGAGCAATTTGCTGCAACGCATCGCGGAATTTGCGCACCATCGTTGTCGTCAAGTCCGGCGCCCCCGCGTGCAAAGGAACATCGTACGTTGCCGGAAACAGGAATCCCTCTAACGACTTCGCTCCGGGAGCGATGTCCTGAATCTGCGATGCGTTCTTGGCCGCTGCCAGGAAATCGGCGGCCTGCATATATCCGGCAGCGCCCAGATTATTGGCGATATCGTACATGGTGTCGCCTTCGTGAACCGTAAACAGACGCTGATAAATTTCGCCATTGGCGATTTTCCAGTAGGCATCCTTCCCGGAAACAGGATGATCGAAGAAATATTCCCCGGCGAGCAAAGACCGCTTCGGATGCCGGCGGGCATAGATTTCGAAGGCGATCGCGCTACGAATGATTCCTTTGCTTTTTAGCAAGTGCGCAGCGGCGCGTTGCGATGATCCTCGAGGGATCTCCACGAACACTCCTTGTGCCGGAATGATTCCGTAAGGCCGGTACAGTCCGAGCCAAAGAAAGGCAGCGCCGGCGGCCATCGCCAGCAAAACAACAATCAGCAACGTGCCCAATACCTTCACGCTACTCTTGCTCCTTCGTGGATATGCAGTTACCTGCCAGATATTCGCGCAAAATCACCATAGCGGCAACAGCGTCAACCGTGTACTTGCCGTCATAGGTACGGCTGGCTTTTCTCCGCCCATCCCGCGTTCTGACTGCGGTAATCCGCCGCCCGAATTCCTCTTCCAAAATCCGTTCCGCTTCCCAGCTAGTCAGTCGCTCGTCCACAAGCGTAACCGGCAGACCCAGTTGTTTTCTAATGCGCTCAGCAAACCGTTTGGCCTCCTCCGCCATCTCGCCGGAGCTCCCATCCAGGCGCAGCGGCACACCGATGATGATTTCTTTGACGTGGCGATCGCGCGCCAGTTCCCGCAACCGGCGCATGTCCTCATTCCGGTTGATGCGCTCCAACGTCGTAAATGGCTCGGCAATACGCGCTTCCCCATCCGCTAGCGCCAAGCCAAACTTCTTGCGACCGTAATCGATAGCCAGGATTTTGCGTGGAATCACCGCGGCTTGCACAACTTCGCTCACTTATCAAGTATATCTTGAACAGCGCCTTGGTAGCGCCGGCTTCCAGTTCACCCTGACGCAGGAAGGGCCACCGCTACTGGGTCAGTTTCCGATCAGCGGACTGCGAAGTCGCAACTGAACAGTGGAACAGTTCCCCATGATAAGAGAATTCGAGATGCTGGGTGAGTAATGACTCTCAACGGGATTCTTTCAATCCGATGAAACGATTCTTGCTGCTCTGGTTTATCGCTGCAATGTTGATAGCCGCTGGACTTGGTAGTCTTAATGTTCCAAGTTTGTATCCACTGGTGCGACGAGGAGTCAAAACGACAGGAACGATTACGGTCTTTGAGCCAAACAATCATCGAACGGTGCACTATTTTTTCGAGACGAATGGGAAGTTGTATTCCACCAGTCAACAGGGCGGTGTCGATGGTGAACCAATCGACGCTTCGTCGGTTTCAACGAAGCACGTCGTTTTTTGCCTGCCGGAAAACTCCAGCGTTTCTTGCATGGGCAACCCGGAACCGATGCTGCGGAACGACTCGATATCAATAATTCTAGCGATGCTTTTGTTTCCACCACTGGCTCTGTTGAGATGGCGAAGGCAATTTCCGAAATCTCGGCGCTGGTTAAGTGCGGACTCATACCGTGCCTTTGAGAATCCGCCAGCGTAGAAGATTGCGTCGAACTCGGCGCAACTCCTGGTAAACGTCAGGGCTTAACCGGAGGCGCATTCTCGGTGAGAAGCAAACGGTGCGGGAAGTTCCGGGCGCGTCCGTGGTAAGCTCGTCGTAATTCGCTCCGATTCCCACATCCCGGAGACACTCATGGTAGCTACACTTCTGCTGCAATCAGAACCCACTACTTGGCCCGTTCGCAGCATATGGGGCCAACCAGTCGCAATACTCTGCGTCTCCCTGCTCTTTCTGATCATCGTCCTGCTGCCATTCGGCATACTCCTCAAACGCACCGGGCACCACCCCGCATGGTGCTTCTTTTTCATCATCCCTTGCGTGAACCTCATCGCACTTTGGATTCTCGCGTTCAAACGCTGGCCCATCGATAGACCCAACCCATAGCGCCGGTGCCTGCCAGTTTCAAGATGCTGCGTGCGACTAGTTCAAACCGCTCCGCGGGTTGGCATAGGGCAAAGTCCTTCTCATCCCATCTGGTAAACGGGCAAACGGGAAAGTGACCCACTACCCAGCCGGGGTGACAAGCGCTTTTTAGGGTTGCCGTCCGCGGGCGCCGGACTGGAAATCCTTCCACATATCCCAATTCTGCAGCTCCTTATCCAGCCCGGTTTCCTTCACAAGTTGTTCGACTTCTGCGCGGCTTTGCCTTCTGCCAATCGGTTCCTCGCGGTCGGCAATTCCCCACGCGGTTACTGCGGCAAGTACGGTATTCAGCTTCAATTCGCGGATATCGACTTTGTCATACGTATCTGAAGCAGCGTGATAGTTCTGCAGATAATTGGCTACCTCTTGATTCGCCGCCAGGTTGGGCACGCCTTCCAAGAGAAAATCGAGATTGTCTGAGCCGGCGGTGGCATCGAATGTCTGATGATCCATACCCCACCCAGCGAGTGGCTTTAAAATTTGCTGCACCGCCGCGTCAAGGTCGCGTCGCCCACCCAGGGAATAGCCGGTAACTCGCCCTACCCCGGAATCGAAGATGATTACGCCGCGGTATTTGTCCAATTCCGCGCGATGGTTACGCACATACGCCCACGACCCAAGCAACCCTTCTTCTTCTCCCGAGAAGAGAATGAAACGGATGGTTCGACGTGGCAGTAAGCCACTCGCTTTAATGGCCCGGGCCGCCTCGATCACCAGCGCCGCATTGCAGCCGTTATCCAGCGCGCCGGTGCCCAGGTCCCAGGAGTCCAAATGGGCGCCAAGCACCACCACTTCGTCCGGCTTTTCGTAGCCCCGGATCTCCCCAATCACGTTCTCTTGTTCGACAGGCCCGCCGATCTGATTGGGCATGCTCAGCCGCAAGCGAACCTTGCCGGGATACGCCAGCGCCGTACGTTCAAGCCGTAATCCATCTTCGCGCGCCAAAATCGCCTGCGGCAGCGCTTCCAGTCTGCCATCCGGAGTATTTGTGTGCCGGTAGAGCAGCTTCCGCTCCCGTTCGCCCGTCCACAAGATCGCGGCTGCTCCCACCTTCACCGCCCGCGCAATAATCGCCGGAGGCATGTCGTACTCCCGGACCAAATCGTCCCATGTGTAGCTGACCTCCGTATGCACCAGCAGAATTGCTCCTTTGACCGCCGCACCCGCCTGCGCGAAATCTGCTTCCGTGGCGTTGCCCACGTAAACCACCGGGGCTTCGATTCCTTCCGCCGGCGTCGCAGGCGACAGACCGACGGAAACCAGCGAAATGGGAAACCTCACCGGACCCAATATTTCCAGACTGCTGGCTCCTTCCTTCCAGGCATGCGGAACCATGTACTTCTCTGTGTGCACATCCACTCCAGCAGCCCGAAACGCGGCGATGGCCCACTCCACCGCCTTGGCCATCTCCGGAGATCCCGTCACGCGTCCGCCGATATCGTCGGTAAGCCGCCGCAGATTCTCTGCGAGCGGTGAATCCCCCATGACTATGGGCGTGATTTTGGCCGCGGCTTGTGCGCAGGAAGAGGCGTCCGTGGCCGAGCAGCCTGCCGTGCCTTGCAGGCCTTGGGTTGGTCGAAGAGAGTCGCTCTTAGCAGGTGGCAGTTGCGCCGGGAGGATAGGCGTGCACAGAAAAACAAACAGTGGGCTGAGCAAACGAATGTGCAAACGCATGGGATGTCCTTCGTTGACCTCAGCCTATACTACCAACAGTCTGGGTCGCCAACGACCGGACTAGGTGGTGAAGCGCCTGAGCTTTGCCAGGGCTGCGTTTATGTTGATTTTACGGGTTGGCCATTGACCTGCATTTCGCTTAGCAGGCTGAGCGCGTGGTCTTGCACTGGCTTCGGCAGACGCGCATAAGCCAGACCCTCGGAAAGCTCTTGTCCGCCGCTGACCACGTATTGAGTGAAGTCGCGGATCGCCTGGCGCTCCACAGCATCGGAGCCATCCCTGGCGATGAGAAAGAAGCTCAGCCCGGCGATGGGGTACGCGTCCTTGGCCGAGGCTGGAGGATCCACAATCGACGCTCGCACATCACGTGCCAGCTCCTGGTCAAACGCCTGCACTGCGGCGGTGGTGCTGGCCGCGCTTGGCGCCACGAACGCCCCGGCACGATTCTGAATCGAAGCTACCGGGAGATGCTGCTCCACGGCATAGTTCAGTTCCGCGTAGCCAATCGTACCGGCGTTTTGCTTCACGAAGTCCAAAACTCCGGTGCTGCCTTGGGCCGCAATCCCCACGGGCCACTTCACCATCAGCCCGCTACCCACTCGCTTGGACCACTCTGAACTGACTCTAGCCAAGTACGACGTGAAGATGCTGCTCGTGCCGCTTCCCTCGGATCGGTGTACGACAATGATGGCCGCGTGCGGCAACGGCACACCAGGATTGTCTCGGCCTATGGCTGGGTCCTGCCAGCTAATGATGTTCCCCATGAAAATTCCGGCTAACGTCGCGGCACTGAACCGCAGCGGATTCTTCAATCCCGGCACGTTGTACACGGCGCACACGGCTCCAGCCGTCACCGGCACTTGAATCAACGGGAATGTCTCTTTGAGTTGCTCGTCGCTCAACGGCATGTCGCTCGCCGCAATTTCCAGGGTACTCTGCTTAAGTGCATCAATGCCCGCGCCGCTGCCGATCGGCCGGTAATTGACCAGTGTTCCCGGGTGGGCCTGTTCGTACGCTCCAATCCATTTGGTCATGATCGGATTGACGAATGTGCTGCCAGCCGCCCCTATAGCGGTCTTCACCGACGCGGAGACTGCGAAGTCTTTTTCCTTAGTTGGTTCTTCGCCCTTATAATTACAACTGGCGATCACCACGACGGAAAGCGCGATCACTAACGCAAACGGCGGCATACGGCGCAACATAAGTCCTCCGGGTGGGAAGTCTGAGCCTAAAAAAGGAAGGGTAATGCTACTGCATCAGCCGGTAATCTATGTTAAGTGCGTGTTACAGCTGTTTAGCCATGATTTAAACGGGCCGTCTGGGTCTTCCTGCCGGGACGTCCGGCCGGTTCGAACGTTCCCGGTTTACTACAGGAGTGATAGCCAATCGTGGTATATTCGCCAGACTCCCACCACTGTTATTCGTTATGGGCCTTCCCGCATCTCAAAAGATGTGCCACAATTCCAGAGCTTTGCCGATCCTGCACGCGACCAGGGCCGATAAACATGCGGAAAACCCTACACCTGTATCTGATCAAACCAAGCCAGTATGACGACGACGGCTATGTGGTGCGCCACTGGCGCGGTGTCCTGCCCAGCAATACCTTAGCCTGTCTGGCGGGTCTCACCGAAGACCTGGTTCGCCGCAATCACCTCGGCCCGGCCTGGAACGTCAAGGTTCACCTGTTTGATGAAGCCGTCGACAAAATACCCGTGCAACGTATTTGCCGTTCCCAGCACTGGGGATTGGCCAAAACCATCGTGTGCCTCGTCGGTGTGCAGACCAACCAATTCCCCCGGGCTTGCGACTTAGCTCGTACCTTTCGCAAAGCCGGACTCGCGGTTTTGATCGGAGGCTTCCACGTCAGCGGTTACCTGGCCCTGCTTCCCGACATTCCCGCCGACATCCAGCAACTCATGGACGACGGCGTGAGCATCGTCAAGGGCGAAGTCGAAGAGACTTGGGGAGACCTGCTTCTGGATGCCGTCAACAACCGCCTCAAGCCCATGTACGATTTCCTGAACAAGAAGCCCGATCTTTACACCAAGCCCATTCCCGCCATTCACCGCCAATACCTGCGTAAGTTCATTGCCTCGAATTTCGGCACGCTGGATTGTGGTCGAGGCTGCCCGTTCGAATGTACCTTCTGCACCATCATCAATGTCCAGGGCCGCAAAATGCGTTTCCGCTCCGCCGAGCACATTGCCGAAGCCATTCGTCGCAACTATCAAGAAAATGGCATCACCTTCTATTTTTTTACCGACGACAACTTTGCGCGCAACAAAAATTGGGAAGCCATCTTCGATGCGCTCATTAAATTGCGCAACCAGGAAAAAATCCCGGTCGAGTTCATGATGCAGGTCGATGTGCTCTCCTGGAAGATCAAGAATTTCGTTACCAAGGCTCGTCAAGCCGGTTGTATCAACGTCTTCATCGGCATGGAGAGCGTCGATCCCGGCAATCTGGCTGCCGCCGGCAAGAAGCAGAACCAGGTCAACGAATATCGCCAGCTCATCCAGTCCTACCGTGATTCCGACATTTCCTGCCATGTGGGCTACATCCTCGGTTTCCCCTTCGATACCGTCGATTCCATTCGCCGCGACTTGAAATTCCTCATGAACGAAGTGCAGCCCGATCACGCTTCGTTTTTCATTCTCATGCCGCTTCCCGGTTCTATGGACCACCTCCAAATGATGCGCCGTGGCGAGTGGATGCACCCCGACTTTAATCTCTACGATTCCCAGCACGAGGTCACCCGGCATCCCTACCTCAAGGACGGTTCCTGGAAGGAAACCTATTTTGAAGCCTGGCGCACCTTCTATAGCTTGGAAAACATGAAAGCGATTTTGCAGCGCGGCTCGCGCGCCAATTACTGGAACAATTTCCTGCGTTTCCTCTGGTACAAGAACTCCATTCAGACTGAAGGCCGCCACCCCATGATGTGTGGCTATTTCCGCTTGAAGGGCCGCAGGGCTCGCCGCCCCGGTCTGCCCATTCTTTCGCCGTGGAAGTACTACGCGATGCGGGCCAAAGAAACGCTCGATTACTGCCGCGGTATGCTGCGCATCCTGGCCGAGATGGAAGAACTCTGGCTGCAAACCCGCCATCCTTCCGCTGCCGAACAGCGCGTAGCTGAAGAATTTGCGAAACTGCGCGAGAAGTACGGCCGCGTTAAACTCGCCGACCTGCACGCAGCCTACGTCCGCGCCAAGGTGCATTTCCCGGCGCTTCATGTTCCCTCCAAGGTGCAGCTGTTTTGGGCCAAGTGGAGCCCCCTGGTGATGCACAACAGCTTGTATACGCGTGCCGATCTTCAGGCATTCTGGAGCAATGTGCGCCAGCGCTGGCAGGACCAGCGTTGGTTCCATATTCCGGTGCACAAGGTTCCGCTCAATTTCATCCGCGATGTGCAAATTTCCATTCTGTTCCTCATGCACGTGTCTCGCGAACTCTGAACGCGCTCGGGCCCGACAACTCCTGTGAACCCGGCTTCGAGCGCACTCGCCCTGCGCCATATTTCGGGCTACGATAGGCTAGAAGGTCATGCCCAGAAATACCCGCTCGACGAGGTCGGCCATTCTTTCACAGCGGCCGCGCGGTTCGCGCCCCGATCTGCCTGGCCAACTGTCTCATCATCTGCGGAATAACGGCTGGGCCAAGCCGGGTCAGCGCATTGGCGTCGCTGTTTCGGGTGGCGCCGATTCCGTCGCGCTGTTTCTGCTGCTCCTCGAATTACGGGAAAAGCTGGGCATTGTTCTCTCGGTTGCCCATTTCAATCACCAACTGCGCGGCCGGTCCTCTGAGAACGACGAGAAATTTGTGGCCCGTCTTGCCGCCAGCCACGGCGTGCCATGTTTCCTTGCTCACCAGGACATTGCATCCAAGTCTCGCCGCGAGCGATCCAACCTGGAAGACGCCGCGCGGCGCGCCCGGTACGACTTTTTCGAACGTCTGGTGAGCCAAGGCAAACTGGACAGAATTGCCGTTGCCCACAGCGCCGATGACCAAGCGGAAACCGTGCTGGCGCATCTCTTGCGCGGCAGTGGACTTGCCGGCCTCGCCGGCATTCATCCCGAATTTGGGTCCGTTTTTCGCCCTCTGCTCAACTTCCGTCGCGCTGATCTCCGCGCTTACCTTCGTGCGCGCCGGCAGCCTTGGCGCGAAGATCTCACCAACCGCGATACCAAACGGACCCGTGCTCGCATTCGTCTAAAGCTCGTGCCTTTTCTCGAGAAGCACTTTCAGCCCTTGGTCGTCGAGCATCTCTGCCAGCTTGCCGAATTTGCGCGCATCGATGAAGCGTGGCTGACCTCCTGCGCAACGGAACGCGTCAATTCACTTGCCGCCGAAATCGAGGGCGAGGTGCGCATCCCGGTAGCTCACTTCCGCCCCACACTCGATTTGCAACCGAAGGATCGCGAGATTCGGAACAACCTGACCTTCGCTCGAGCACTGGCCGGCCGCATGGTGCGTCTTCTCGTGGCCAGAGTGAAGCCCGGATCAGGACAGCTTAGTGCTGTGCATGTCGACGCGGTTTTGCGCTTGGCCCAGCAGCCCGATAGCGGCAACCTGGTTCAGCTTCCCGGCGCGGTGGAAGTGCGCCGGTTGCGCGACTGCCTGTGTTTTCGACCCTCGTCAGCTGGTTCTGGCCGGTCCGGACCCCTACCGAGCTCCTTTTCCCACAATATCCAACTTGGTCCTTCCCCCGTCGACGTGCTGCTTCGTGAACAATCGTGCTGTCTACGATTCAGGGTGATTGACTGGTCCGCCCAAGGGCGAGACACTAGCATCACAGGGGCACTTTTGGACCGTGATCGGGTTGGTCTGCCCCTCGTGGTGCGTAACTGGCGGCCAGGCGACTCCATGCGGCCTATTGGCCATCAGAAGCCCCACAAATTGTCGCGAATGCTGAACGAACTGGGCGTCAGCCGTTGGCAAAAAGCGTCCTGGCCAGTCCTGGACTCGGCCGGGAAGATCGCTTGGACCCGCGGCTTGCCGGTTTGCGCGGAATTTGCTGTCGGCAGTTCCACGCGTCGGGCACTCGTGATTTCTGAGGTTCCCTATTCGTAGATGCCCAAGGTGACTACACTGTCCGCCGCCAGTATCGCCACTCGTGTCAAAGCGCTTGGCCGGCAAATTACCCGTGACGCGCGTGGCCGCAGGCTGGATGTCGTCATCACTATGGATCGATCTTTTATGTTTGCAGCCGACCTCATCCGCGCCATCGATGTGCCCCTGGTGGTCCATTTTGTTCGCGAAGACATTCGCGACGTGAACCTGGGAGGCCAGCGTCGCCGCGAAGTGTTCTTCACCGATCGTGCCACCACCACCGCCACCAAGGAACACTCCGAGCTGAAAGGCCGCGACGTGCTGCTCGTCGATTGCATCCTCGACAGTGGGGTCACTCAGGACTTTCTGCTCCGGCGCTTGGGCGAAAACAAGCCCCGCTCTCTTCGATTGGTGGTCCTCCTCGACAAGATTTCGCGCCGCCGCGTGGCCCTGGAACCCGATTACTTTGGGTTCCGGACTGCATCTAATCTGGTGTGGTCTGGATACGGTCTGGCGGCTTCCAATGGCACCGGTCGCAATCGCCGGAATTTGGTGGCGGGTTCTTGCGCAAACGGCTCTGGCAAATCCAGTAGGGCTAAGCACAAAGCACAGTGAATATGCGGGTGCATACAAGATTTTCGGCGGGTTTGATTGGGTGAATTGAGAGGTCAAAGTGAATTCCAGTTCTACGGCAAAAACAATCCTCTTCTGGATCTCCATCGTCTTCCTGGGCGTCATGCTCTGGAGACTGGTGTCCAGCAACGGCCAGGCCGCCCGGGAAGACAGCCCCAGTTTCAGCGAATTTATGGCTAAGGTCGATGAAGGTGACGTCAAGGAAGTCACCATGTACCTCTCGCCCAACAGCTATGAGCTGCAAGGAGAATACGTTCGTCCCGCTAATCGCAAGTTCCGGGTCACCGTTCCCAAAGAGGATTCCCCCGATATCATCAAGTCCCTGCGCGATAAAGCAGTCCAACTGAATGTGAAGGAAGTCCGTAGCGGTGATTGGGTGCTGATTCTTTTGAATGCTCTTCCGCTGCTGCTCTTGGCCGGGTTTGTCTTCTTTTTGATGCGCCAAATGCAGGCGGGAGGGAACAAAGCGCTTAGCTTCGGTAAATCGCGGGCCCGCTTGCTTTCGGCTCAGCAGAAAAAAGCTACTTTCAAGGATGTCGCTGGCAGCGACGAAGCCAAGGAAGAACTCCAGGAGATTATCGAGTTTTTGAAGGACCCGCAGAAATTCCAGAAGTTGGGCGGGCGGATTCCCAAAGGCGTGCTTCTGGTTGGTCCCCCGGGCACTGGCAAAACCCTGTTGGCCCGGGCAATCGCCGGCGAAGCCAACGTTCCTTTCTTCTCAATTTCCGGTTCGGATTTCGTGGAAATGTTCGTCGGCGTAGGCGCCAGCCGCGTCCGCGACCTGTTCGAGCAAGGCAAGAAGAATGCTCCTTGCATCATCTTCATCGACGAAATCGACGCCGTCGGGCGTCATCGTGGAGCTGGCTTGGGTGGCGGCCACGACGAGCGCGAGCAAACCCTCAACGCTTTGCTGGTTGAGATGGATGGCTTCGAGTCCAACGAGGGCGTCATCCTGATTGCCGCGACCAACCGGCCCGACGTTTTGGATCCGGCTTTGCTGCGCCCCGGCCGCTTTGACCGCCGCGTCGTGGTGGCGCGCCCTGACGTTAAGGGTCGCGAAGAAATCCTTCGAGTGCATACCCGTAAAGTTCCGCTTGCCGACGACGTAGATCTCTCCATCATCGCCCGTGGCACACCCGGTTTCTCCGGCGCTGATTTGGCCAACTTGGTCAACGAGGCTGCGTTGTGGGCCGCCCGTCAGAACCGCAAGTTCGTCACCATGGCGGACTTCGAGATGTCCAAAGACAAAGTCCTCATGGGCGTCGAACGCAAGTCCATGATCCTTACCGACGAGGAAAAGAAAAATACCGCTTATCACGAGGCGGGGCACGCCTTAATTGCGGCCATGACCCCGGGTGCCGATCCTGTTCACAAAGTGACCATCATCCCTCGCGGCATGGCCTTGGGTCTGACCATGCAGCTACCCGAAGCGGACAAGCATACCTACACCAAGGAATATCTCGAGGGCATGCTGGCTGTGCTCATGGGTGGCCGCACCGCCGAGGAGATTTTCCTGGGACACATTACCACCGGCGCTGGTAACGACATTGAGCGTGCCACCGACATCGCTCGCAATATGGTTTGCGAGTGGGGTATGAGCAACCTGGGTCCCCTGGCTTTTGGCAAGAAGGAAGAAGCCATCTTCCTGGGCCGCGAAATCGCCCAGCACCGTGACTTCAGTGAAGACACCGCGCTGCAAATCGATAAGGAAGTGAAGCGCATCGTCAGCGAGGCTTACCAGAAGGCCCAGAATATCGTCCAGTCCAACCGCGACACACTGGAACGTGTCGCGCTGGCGCTTTTGGAGCGGGAAGTCCTCGACGCCAACGAAGTGAAGATGCTCATGGAAGGCAAAACCCTTCCGGACAAGCCGCGGACGCCGCCCACTCCACCGCCACAAGCTTCGCCGGGTACGGATCCGAAGGTGGTCCGTCCGGAACTCCGGCCGGCGCCGGGCTTCACGCGAGGAGATTCGCCGGCCAAAGCGTAATAATTGACTGTTGAGGGTTTGTTCCACATCGGGTGATTGCTTAAGTACAATTGATCTCCTTCCTGAAAAGTGCGAGGACACCCGGAAGGGCGGAGCCTCCCCATGGCAGGTATCGCGCATGCGGCGGTAGGGCTGGCCGCGAAGCCACTGATTCCTGAAGTTAATGTAGGCTGGCTCATTCTCGGTACTTTCGTGTTGGACATTCTATATTTCGCCTTCTTGGCCGTGGGCCTTGAAGTCTGGCCTGCCAACCCAGCTGCGCATCCCCCTTGGTGGGACCACAGTCTGCTGATGGCTGTTGTCTGGTCGCTGCTGTTTGGTCTCCTGGCCTCCTGGCTGGGACGCCGCTCTCACTACCGGACGCGTATTGGGGCCGTCTTCGGCTTGCTGGTCTTCTCGCACTGGGTGCTCGACTGGATCACGCATCCGATGACGGCGCTGGCGGCCAGCGACAAGGGCATACCCCTTGCGTTCGGCAACTCGCCGCTCGTTGGCCTGGGTCTCTATCGATCCATCACGGCTGTCTGGGTGACGGAGATCGGGGCAACTCTCGTCGGCTTGGCGATTTATATCGTGTGGCGCATGAGGAGAAAGAAGGCGGAGCGGGCCGCTTGAGTGGTCTGCAGCCTACTCGGTGGCCATAGGCGACAGTCTGAGCCGGTAACCCTGTTCGATTTGTCTCTTTTCCTTTGCCTCCTCGGACAATCCCAGTGCACTCCAGTACGGTGCGCCTAATCTCCAAAAAGGGCGTAAAATAACCATATGGGATTAAAGGACGGCGAGAACCTCAAAGTGACTTGCCCCTGTTGCCAGGCCAAACTGGTGATCGATCCAATTTTCGGTGCGGTCTTGTCGCACGAAGCTCACGTCAAGCCCGGACCCGATGTCGATCTCACCAAGGCTTCCGATATCTTGGAGAACCAGAAAAAACAGCGTGAGGATAAGTTCGCTGATTCTTTCTTTCAGGAAACCCACAAGGAAGACATTCTGGCTAAAAAGTTCGAAGAAGCCATGAAGAAGGCCAAGGACGCGCCCGCTGGGAAACCCATTCGCGATTTCGACCTCGATTAGCGCCCAAGCCCGACACCATACCCAAAGTGCCTGTCATTTCGAAGGGAGTAAGAAATCTCTTTTCGATCCTCCGCGTCTTGCCTTGCATTCACGCCATTATCGTTTTCCTTCTTGCTCGCGCTAAACTGCTCAACACATGCCCGCGCGCAAAACTTTCCACCTGATTCTACCGTCTCGCCAATTGGTCCTCGGCCGGCGCACGCTCATTATGGGTGTGCTCAACGTTACTCCCGACAGCTTCTCCGATGGCGGCAAGTTCTTCACAGTGAAGAACGCCGTGACTGCCGCATTGGCGATGCAGGAGAGCGGCGCGGACATTCTCGACATTGGTGCGGAATCGACGCGCCCCGGATCGTCGGGAATTTCCGCCGCTGAGGAATTGGCGCGACTGCTTCCGGTTTTGCAGGGGCTGCGCGGTCGCCTCAAAATTCCCATTTCTATCGACACACGAAAATCCACCGTGGCCGAATTGGCCATCGGCGCCGGCGCCGAAATGCTCAACGACATTTCCGGCCTTCATCACGATCCACGCCTGGCACAGGTTGCTGCGCGCTTTCGAGTTGCCCTGGTGCTGATGCACGCCCGGGGAACTCCCCGCACCATGCAAAAAGGACCATTCGCCAAAGACGTGCTGAGAGACGTGCTTTCCGGGCTGCGCCATTCGATCGCTATTACCCGTCGTGCCGGAGTCCGCAAATCCCAGATCATTCTCGATCCCGGCATTGGCTTTGGCAAATCCGACTCGCAAAATTACGAATTACTGGCGAAGCTTCCCACCCTCGCGAAACTCGGCTATCCGCTGCTGGTCGGCACATCACGAAAAGGCTTTTTGGGCAGAACTCTCGCGCAAGACGGCAAACCCGCGCCCGCCAATCAGCGGCTCTGGGGCACCGCGGCTACAGTCACCGCCAGCATCTTGAACGGCGCGCATATGGTGCGCGTTCACGATGTGCGCGAAATGGCTCAAGTCGCGCGAGTGGCTGACGCGGTTCTAGGTTTGCCGTGAGCCAGTCTGGTTGCCGGGATTCTGTCGGTGCGACAGCGCCATTCATTCTCGCCGCTCTCCACCCTCAGTGCGTCTTTGCCGAATCCTCCACTCGGGTTTGGTCGGTGATCCAGTTCACCTCCCAGGTCTTGCCTCCATCATTCGAGAACGGCTGCTCAAAATGCGCCGAATTGGCTGTAATGTCCGACCATACATAACGCACCAGAATGTACCGGCCTTCGTAGGTTTCTTGGTCGTAAAACTCGCCGCGTCCGTTCTTGAATTCGCCGACGGTGGGTTGGCCCAGCGAACCGTTCTTACTGTTCGCCCAAAACAGGCTCCACTGGTGTGACTGCGGACTGTACAGTCGCAGCGTCAGACCTTCGACGTGTCCAGACGGTCCTTCGGTCTCGAACTCTTCCAGCCACGCTTTGCCGTCCCAAACCTTGCGGGTCACTGTGGTGCCGTCAAATTCCACCCAAGTGGTGGACCCACTTAGTGGATGTTGCAACTTTTTTAGGTGAATCTTCCAGGTGCCCGCTTCGAAGTCGAAGTCGCGTTGTCCGTCGTGATCCGCGGCTGGCCCGCCAACTGTATTCGTCTGCGGAGCGGCCGGAACAGCGCCAGGCAATAATGCGGAACAGGCCAACAAGCATACGCCGATCGCTTTTGCGCCAAAGCGTGGATACTCGGATCTCATGGTGTGTTCCCCCCTTGCAAACGCAAAGACGAAACTCCATGGTGAGAGTTTTCTCTTCCCCGGGATTAGGTTGCTGCCTCAGTAGGCGTCGAAGTTGTTGTTGTGGTTGCCTACCGACCGCTGCGCCAGGTTCCGTTGTGACAGGTTCACCAGCCACGACGCGATGTTGGCCTGGCTTACCGGCATGGGCAGCCGCTTGAACATCGACCTCCAGCTATAAAATTTCACGTACATGTCCTGGACGTTCTTTTCCAGCTCTGTGGCGGTGAAATTCTTGGGCTTGATGTGGCAGAACTCCCCGGGAAATCGCCCAATATCTTCAAGGCGCAGGATGCGATCATCCTTTTTCATGTTCTCGTAGAACATGGTTCCTTTTTCCGGGCAGAGAATGTTGAAGTAAGCCACCGGGACCCGCTCGCGCTGTAAGAAGTCGAAGGTGGCGCCAAAAACCTCGGGAGTTTCGTTGTCCCACCCGAAAATGAAGTTCAGGGAATAGCTGATGCCGCGGCGCCGCAGGTTCTCCAGCATCAGTCCATACTTATCGACCTTGTTGAATTTCTTGTTCATCCCTTTCAAGGTGGACGGATTGATGCTTTCGATGCCGATGTTGATGTGCAGCAGGCCGCTGCGTTCCGCCAGGTCCATGTAGTCGTCGTCGTAGCACAGAAACGAGGTCCACAACGCCGACCACCGCAGTTTCAGCGGAATCATCGCTTCCATCAGCTTCATGGCTTCCACGCGTTTTCCCCCGAAATCGCTGTCGCCAAAGAAGATGTTCTTCGAGCCGCAGCGCTTGATCTCCTCGATCACATCGTCGACCGGCCGGATGCGGAACCCGCCGCCGAGATACAACCGTTCCGAGCAAAACTCACACTGCATCGGGCAGCCGCGCGACGACATCAGCGTAAAGGTCTTGAAGGGCCCGTACTTGTGCAGATCCAGCAGATCCCACCGCGGTGTCGGCAAGCCCGCCAAGCTGGTCATTTGCGGCGCCCGGTACACTTTCTGCAGCCGTCCACTGGCTGCATCATTGAGCATTTGCGTCCAGATCGGCTCGCCTTCGCCTATGCCGATGGCGTCGCAATGTTCGGCTGCCTCTTCGGGATGGAACCATACGTGCGGTCCACCCATGATCACCGGAATTCCCCGTTGGCGGAACTCACGCGCCACGTCGTAGCCACGAATCGAGTGCACCGTCCAACTGGTGATAGCCACCAAATCGGGCTGACAGTCGAAATCGATGTCCTGGATCTGCTCGTCGACCAGCGTGACATCCCATTCGCGGGGCGTTATCGCCGCCAGATATGGCAAAGCCAGTGGAACCAGAGATCGGCGGCGAGATTTGAAGACAGTATGGTTGTGTTTTGAGTGGTAGTGTGATGGCTGGATGATCAGCAGCTTATTGCCCATAGTTGCCCCTGAACTTCACCCGGCCGTCGTTATCAAAAATTCTCTGAGTCTACATGGCAAATTGTCAATACTTTTGTAATGAGGGGGGGTGGCGCCCCACACTGTGGCCCAGGGCGGTTATGCAGACACCGCCGCTTTGTTGGCCACCGCAGCATGCGCGGGCACCCCGCGTCACAGCATAACGGCGTCCAGCCGCTACAATCGAAGGGTTCCGTTGAGATAGGGCCAACGAGAATCGGGGGCAATTCCGTGGACAGCTTGCGGCGCGACATTTTGCAGTGTATCGGGAACACATCGATGCTGGCCTTGCGCAAGGTCACGCCCAAAAGCGGCGCGCGGGTCCTGCTGAAAGTGGAAAGCGAAAATCCCACCGGCAGCATGAAAGACCGCATGGCGCTGGCCATGATCGAAGCGGCCGAGTCCGACGGCCGGCTCCGGCCCGGCGGCGCGGTCGTGGAATATACCGGCGGCAGCACCGGCGTGTCGCTGGCGTTGGTTTGCGCGGTGAAAGGCCATCCGTTGCACATCGTCAGTTCCGACGCTTTCTCCAAGGAAAAACTGGATCACATGAGGATTCTGGGCGCGGCGCTGCAAATCATCCCCAGCGCGCAAGGCGGAATGACCGAAAAGCTGACCCGCGACATGATCGAGGCGGCGCGCGTTGTCGCGCAAAGCACCGGCGCATTCTGGACCGATCAGATGAAGAACACGGATCAGATGGGCGCCTACCAGCACATGGCCGAGGAAATCTGGAGCCAAAGCGGCGGAACGATCGATGCGTTCGTGCAGAGCGTGGGCACGGCCGCATCGCTGCGGGGCATCGGGGAAGGCTTGCGACGGCACAACAAAAACATTCGCATGGTGGCTGTGGAACCCGCGGAGTCGCCGGTGCTTTCGGGCGGGCCGGCTGGCGCGCACAAAATCGACGGAATCGGCGCGGGCTTTGTGGTGCCGCTGTGGAGGAAGGAAGTAGCCGACGAAATTGAGCAGGTGTCCACGCCAGACGCGATGGCCATGGCGTTACGGCTGGCGCGTGAGGAGGGTTTGTTTGCCGGCACCTCGACCGGGGCGAATGTCATTGCGGCTCTGCGGGTGGCCGAAAAACTGGGAAGCCAGGCCACCGTGGTCACGGTGATGTGCGACACCGGAATGAAGTACCTGAAGACCTTCGGCCCTTTGCGGTAGCAAATTCCTCGCACAACGCTCCGGGGCTGTCAGACCAGCGGCCACGCTGCGGCGGTATGCAGGTTTCGCGAGCGCGAAGAGCAGCGATCGGAATCGCGCCTTGGCTTGTGTTTCGGTACTAGTTATATCTAGTTGGTTACTCCCCCTATACCCCCCCTTTTTTTCCTAGGAGTGGCAGGGAAAGAAGTTAACGGGAAAATTTTTCCCAAATTTTCCCGAGAGCGCATCGATTCTTGTGACGACGTCACAAGCAGGGTGGTGGTCGAAGGCCGATGGAGTTGATCCAAGGCGTGGTGCGGGTGGGCAGAGATGAAGCTTCCCCTGAACATGTCACGCGCAGTATAATAGATCGTTTACCAAATGTCAATAAGTACTTTGTGTGTATTCTAATACGGGGCAGCATGCTAGCGAGTGGCGAGAAGCCCTGTGGTGGCCAGGCCCTAGACTGGCTGGTTGCACGCCAAGGCGGGCCGGCGCGAGGAAGCGCCGGTGGCCGATCTAAAGTTTCGGCCACTACACAAGCTGGATCCGGACTAAAGTCTGCGGCGATCGCAGGCTGAACGCGTTGACTGGTCAGGAGCGGCCAGCACACAAGCCGGATTAATTCTAAATTCGGGCACCACACACACGTTGTGGCCGCGGTTATGTAGTGGCCAATCTTCAGACTGGCCGGTTTGCACGCCAAGGAGGACACCAAGTCGACGCGGCCAATGCTCGTGCGGTCCACGGAATCGTTTGCGAGCCAGAGAACGGAAACTCTGAAGGAGACGCGCAGAGGTGCTTTCGAACGGGATTGCACCAAATATAGTGCGCGACGTCCTCAGGAGAATCCGAACTGCGGAGGATATGATCGTAGTAGCTCATTTCCCAAAGGTGCCGGCGAGCCTGTCTTTGAAACGCGAAAGCGGTCCGCGATTTAAAGACGCGAACGAACTTGGTGACGTCCGCCGATGGATGAATGCCCTGTGTCAGTAGATGCAGATGGTCAGGCATAACGCAATAAGCATGGAGAATGAAGGAGTATCGCCTGGCACAATCGAGGAGGCATTCGAGCACGAATTCAGCGGTGGTGGAGTTGGCGAAATGAGGCTGGCGGAGGTCACAACAGATGGTGAGGAAGTGGGATTTGGCGCCGACGTAGTATTGGGCGGGAAGACGAGTTTATTTCCTGTGCCGTGACATGGCTATTAAGTATTATGAGTTATTATAACGTGCAAGTAATAACGCAGGGTGACTGGAAGCTGAGACGAAATGCAAGAAGCCGGCGTGCGGACGCGCCGGTGGCCGATCTAAAGTTCGGCCACTACACGAGCCGGACCCGGACTAAAGTCTGTTGCGATGGCAAGCTGAACGCGTTGACTGGCCAGGAGCGGCCAGCGCACAAGCCGGATCCGGACTAAGGTCTGCGGTGATGGCCACACAAGTTGTGGGTGCGGTTGTGTAGTGGCCAGACCTTAGACTGGCCGGTTTGCTTGCCGCCAATTGAGTGGTGGGCGGAAAAGTGATGTGAGTAGGCCGATACGCGGGTAGGCCTTTTCTCGGGAATCCAAACCAGAAAATTGATGAAGGAGGGGCCATGAGGAAGCTCATGCTGTTGTGCGTGGTGGCGCTGGGGCCGGGACTGACGGCTCAGGCGCAGACCAAAATTTCAGCCTCATCGCAATGCAATAAACCGGACCAACAAAGCGCGCTCGATGTCGGGGACAAGCCCGGGCATACTTTTCTGATTGCCAAGCAGGCCTGTACTTGGACCAAAGCTATAGAGATTGCCGGCGCCAGCGATAAAACTTACGAGAGCACCATCTTCAGCGAGGTTACCGCGACGAAATCGCACGACCATGGATTTGTGGTGGATACTTGGTCCAGCGGCGACAAATCGTATGTGCGCTGGCAAGGCACCGCAACTCTGAAAGACGGGAAAGCGGAGAGTCAAGAGGGCACCTGGAGCTTCGTGGGCGGCACTGGCAAGCTGAAAGGGATTCAAGGCAAGGGAGCCTACAAGTGCACGCCCGCCGGCGATGGCGCGACGTGCGAAGTCGAAGGCGAATACATGTTGGCAAAATAGAAAACCTATATACGCACACGGAGCCGCTTGGCACGTTCCTTGAAGGCGGTTTCTCCCCCCTCGAGGATCTCACAGACTTGCTTTCGGATAACGGGGTTCTCCAGCCCACCAGACTCGTACGAGAGTTCTGGCAGGGCTCCGGGCCGATGAGGGCCACATTTTGCGATGATTACCTGGTCAGCATCAGTGTTAACGACCAAATTGGCGTTGTGCGTGATGATTACAATTTGCCTACGAAGTTTCGCGCTCTTGAAGTGTTCGACCAGTTCCTCATAGATTGATTTCGGATCGAGGTTTTCTTCCGGTTGGTCGATAATCAGAGGGCGATCGTCCTCGGTATCTATGACGACATACAGGAGTAACAGGACAATTCCCCGAGTTCCCGGGGACAGCTGTTCGACATCAACGCCGCCATACTGTAGCCCATACGACACCGCGATGTGTGACGTGTCGTAGAGCCAGTCCGAAATGCTGCGCGCCCAACGTGCATAGCCTTGTTGGTCTGACCGCTCTACCGGAGCATAGTCAATGATGGCTTGCTCGTGTCGTTGTCGAAAGGAAGCCATTGCTTCTGCAACGTCGATGGACGTGCCTTTTTCCCACGCCCAGAGCAGTTCGTCAGTGGCGGCAGCCAGTAGCGTGCCCTTTCCTTTAAACGGGCCTATTTTCCGCAAGTCTAACAGGCTCTCGCCCTTTTCCGCCCATGCTTCTACATTGACGGACCTTCGGACGTCGAATGAAAGTTTGCCAAGTTCTCCGCCGCTTGATTTTAGTTTCTCGGCGAGCGGAGAGTATAGTTCCGTAAGTTCGAGTTGTTCGTCGATAATTGCGTTAAATATCCCCCCATACGCTCGTTTGCGCTCTTCGAGCAGATCAGCAATGCGCGCATCTGCTTTTTCTGCGAGCCGTATCTCCTGCTCCAATGCTGTTACCGCTGCCTCATCTTTGGCAATCTTCTCAGACAGCTTTGCCAGCTTCTTTGCGTTCGCGGCATCGATGCCGACAAGTTGTTGGAGACGACCCATTTCCTTCTCTAGGAGTGTTAAGGTCTGGCCCGCCAGATCAGCATTTTGTGGAATGTAAGGAGAGGTCGCCGGAGGGGCGTTAGGGTCGGGCCTGACCTCGTTTTTGCTCGGTCCTGAGACGGTTTCGATTGCGGACTTAGCCTGTTGGATTTGAGCTAGCAGAATTGAGTCTACATCTCCGGCGAATTTGAGTTTGAAGTTCTCCCACTGGGCATCCGTCAAGGAAGCGTCACTATACGTTCTCTTAAGTTCTCGCCATTGGGCAGGAGCGGAATTGTCTCTGAAATCGGCCACTCTATCTCGCAGGAGAAGTAAGGCGCGATGTCTGCGTTTGAGCTGCTCGACTCGGCGACGAGCCGCGTCCACTGCTAGTGAGATGTCCTCCAGCCTTTTGACACGGTCTTGGGTGCCTTTACTGGTCAGTGCCTTTCGGTCTGTCCTGTCTTTCTCAATGAGCTTGCGTCTGTCGTCCCGCTGCTTAATGAGAGTTCCCAGATTCGCCTTTCGGGCTCGCTCGGAGGTTAACGCTTGGGAGGCTTGTAGAAGTGCTTGTTCCGAGCTGAGTCGTGCAGTGCGAGCTCGCTCCAGACGCAAGTTCAGCAGTTCCCGGAAGGACGCAGCGCCCATCCGATCCTCAATGGGATGCGCCTGGAATATCACCCGCTCGATTTCCGACAGTAGTTCGTCTTCGAGGCCTTCTGCCGAACAGAGTTGCTCCACAAATTGCTGGGAAAGATACTGCAGGCGCGAGAAATCCAATTGGTCTTCGTTCAGCGAGTCCACGAGGTTCATCGAGGTGGTCTCGCCTGACTCCCAGGTCACAGTGGAGAAGGAATCGCCCAGGTAGTGCGAGGCTCTCCGCACAAATGAGGAGTCATTGAGGTGGCCTGTAAGAGCGTAAGCTCCAGCCGCCACAAGATCGGCAAGAGCCGTTTTCCCGGACCCTCGGGCTCCTATCACTGCTACCAGACCTGGGTTGAGATGAACATGCTTCGTTGTTAACCAGGGCGCATTCGATACCTCCACGTCTAAAATTGTTTGTGAGGGCAGTGCACCGCGGGGAGGGGCGGAATCGACCAATGCTCGCTCGGGCTCGATGCATGCTTGGCGGAGAGATTCGAACGTCAGGTCGCCTTTTATCCAACAATAGCGATTCAGGTCCGGGCTTCCGACCTTTGTTTGGGTGTGCGCGTCCGAACCGTGCAGACATGGCTTGCGCCCCCCAAGTCGCCTCCAAGGTTTCGAGAGGGACTGCTCCTTTTCCTAACCAGAATTCCCGTTGTTGTGGCTGCGACGAAAAGACGATATGAGCAGACCTCTCGATTTCCTGTCGTAGCGCTGCAAACGAGCTATCTTGTTTCAACGACGAGGTTCCGTCGGTGCTGCCACCTGCCACCGCAATCAACGCGTTCTGTTGTACCCATGCGCTGTCATTCCAGAGGTCTCGCAACTCATCGAGATTCACTTTAAATTGCAATGTGCCCGTTTGAAGAGCCTTGTTGTCAGCTTTGATGGATGGGTCGTAGGCTCTGCCGAGGCGAATCAAATCACTGGCTTCGCAGCGGTAAGACTCGTTTTTGAACTGAAAGTGAAGGTCAGATAAGAAACGCTTTATAAGGCCGACGTGATCCGGGTGCTCCGGGGAGAAGAGGAAATGCACGTTGATACCTGCGCCTTTTGCTGTTTCGATTCCGAAGCGCATCTCGACGTTCGGGAAAATCAAATGGACATTTGCCAGTCGTCCTTGTTTCTTCCGTGCAATGACTTCTTCATATGTCGCGATGCTGTAATAGTCCGTGATTCCGATCGCGCCTATTGACGGATCGGCCGATTCGATGCGGTGCAGAAAATCGTGCCATGGGTCCGAGCCCTTGTACTGGTCGTTGAGCAGTGTCCCGGGAGCATGTATGTGGGGATCCCAACGGTGCCAAATGGATCCACGTGGGTCTTCCGAGAAGCAAAGTCTAGTCATCTTAAAGGCTCAGCCATAACCTGCACGGGTACTGTAGGCTCCCGTCAACTTCAATTTTCGCACGTTTCGCCAAGACACATCCGTGACGACTGACTGGCGTGGAGCTGCCTCTGTAAATTAGTGTGCAGGAATTGCATTGCGCTGGAAGCCGGGCCCCTGTTGAAAAATGTGGAAAAGGTGAAAGAGGGATGAACGAGGGTTGACAAAGTTGGGGCCTATGTTATTCTTGATTGGTTCGGAAGACGCCACTCTGCGTGACAGGGAGGCCAACCGCTCTTTGACAACCGATACGATGTGCCAGAATCTGTTCGACCTCATTTGTGGTTCGAGCTACAAATGAGTCTTTGAGTAATTTGAGCGACTAACAATTTTGCTTAGCAGGCTGGCCCGGGGCAACCCGGGTTTTTTGTTGTCTCCGCAAGGAGGCGACACACCCCCTTTACAGGGGGCTAACGCTAAGCGACAGGCTTCAAACGAGAGTTTGATCCTGGCTCAGAACGAACGCTGGCGGCGTGCTTAACACATGCAAGTCGCGTGCGTAGTTTCCGTAGCAATACGGGGATGGGCGCACGGCGCACGGGTGCGTAACACGTGGGCAACCTGCCCTCCGATGGGGAATAACCCCGCGAAAGCGGGGCTAATACCGCATAACATTCCTATTACTCAGGTGATGGGATTCAAAGCAGCAATGCGTCGGAGGAGGGGCCCGCGGCCGATTAGCTAGTTGGTGAGGTAACGGCTCACCAAGGCAATGATCGGTAGCTGGTCTGAGAGGATGGCCAGCCACACTGGAACTGAGACACGGTCCAGACTCCTACGGGAGGCAGCAGTGGGGAATCTTGC
>Ga0187782_10000156_pt1 | contig 41333 bp, 40 predicted proteins | sample 0715_SJ02_MP15_2_FD_132454 | JGI IMG/M metagenome (GOLD analysis project Ga0187782, IMG submission 132454) | Tropical peat soil microbial communities from peatlands in Department of Meta, Colombia - 0715_SJ02_MP15_20_MG | ecosystem: Environmental > Terrestrial > Soil > Wetlands > Peat | place... | reverse complement strand
GTGGACGCCATCATCGGCGACCAGCCGGAGCTCGCCTGGTACCTGAAGGTCCACCCCACCTCGGGGGTCGAGCTCGTCACCAACTACGTCCCGCAGTCTGATTTGAGTGACTGGACTCGGTACGGCGTTCGCAAAGAGGATAACGACTTGAACAACGCCTTCAGTCAGGCGTTGGAGGAACTCAAGGTGAACGGCACGCTGTCGGCCGTGATGAATCGGTACGGCCTCTCGGACAGGAACCTATCGATCTGGCCGAAGACGTCATAAGGTACTGACGGATTTGCGGGAGAACGGGGGGAGGGCACGTCGGTGACATTCTCGTTCAAAGACGTCGCAACGTTCCTGCCGGCGCTCTTGCTGGGCGCTCGGATCACCGTGATTCTCACATTTCTCGTCATGTTCTTGGCCCTGGCGTTTGGCCTGGTGCTGGCTCTGGGGCGCCTCTCGCGCTTGGCCCTCCCCCGACTTCTTTCCCGTGGGTACGTCGAGGTCATTCGTGGCACGCCTCTTTTGTTGCAGCTCTTTTACGCCTACTACGTGCTGCCGTTCATCGGCATCAAGCTCAGCCCGTTCGTCGCGGGGACGATCGGACTCTCCGCAAACTACGCGGCATATCTCTCGGAGGTATATCGTGCCGGCATTCAGGCGGTCGACCGGGGGCAGATCGAGGCGGCGCTGTCGCTGGGCATGTCGCGCTCCCTGCTCATGCGGCGCATCGTTCTACCCCAGGCGATCCGCGTCATCCTGCCGCCGATCGGGAACTACTTCATCTCGTTGTTCAAGGACACATCGCTTGTTTCGGTCATTACCCTGCGTGACCTGATGTTTTCGGGGATGATCGTGGCGGCGAGTACGTTCCAGGATTTCGAGATCTTTACGGTGATTGCACTCATCTACTTGGTGATTTGTTACCCGAGCGCGCTCAGCGTGACGTGGCTGGAGCAGCGGCTTCGGATCGGCGCCCCGCGGCGGCGCGGACTGATCGCCCGGTTGCACACAGCATGGACCCGGACGAGTTGACGAGCTGGTCGGGCGCGTCGGCAAGCACCACGCTCGTGGAGGACGCATGAAGATCACCGACGTCGAAGTGCTTGTGCTCCGGCAGCCCGAGATCCAGTACGTCAACGACAGCTCCCAGGACGCGTGCGTCGTCCGCGTGCACACCGATGCGGGCATCGTGGGGATTGGGGAGACGGACTCCGCCCCGTCGGTCGTCAAGGCCTGCATCGAAGCGCCCTCCAGCCACTACCTGTGCCGGGGCCTGCGCGAGATCCTGCTGGGGCAGAATCCGCTGGACATCGAGTCGTGCTGGGACAGGATGTTCGAGTTGTCTATCTGGTATGGTCGCCGCGGAGTGGCGCTGCATGCTATCGGGGCGCTGGACCTGGCACTGTGGGATATTCGTGGCAAGGTCGAGGGCAAACCGGTTTGGGCCCTTCTGGGCGAGAAACAACGGAGCAGGATTCGCGCCTACGCGAGCGTGCTGATGCCCGATAGGCCTGACGACGCCGCCCGTGTGGCAGCTCATTGGGCGGAACACGGATTCACGGCGGTCAAGCTGGGGTGGGGCGGATTCCGGATGGGACTCACCGCGGCACGCAAGCTCGTCGGGGCAGCCCGTCGTGCGCTCGGGGACGAGGTCGAGTTGCTCCTCGATGTCGGCTTCGTACAACGGCGGGTTCCTGCAGAGGCCATCGAGTGGGTGCACCAACTGGCGGAGTTTCATCCCTATTGGATCGAGGAGATCCTGCCCCCGGATGACCTCGATGGGTACCGGAAGCTGGCTGACGCGGTCGATACGCCGATTGCCACGGGCGAGAACAACGCGACGGTGCAGGATTTTGTCGACCTACTGGACCGGGGTCGCGTCGACATTGTCCAGCCTGACGTGACCCGATGCGGCGGCCTCACGGTTGCCCACCGTGTTGGATGGCTCGCCCACGAGCGGCATCGTCCGTGTGTGCCGCACGCATGGCGCAACGGCATCGTTGTGTCGGCGTCCCTGCATTTGAACGCCGTGCTTCCGAATGCCGTCTTTCAAGAGGCCTGTCAAGCTGAGACGCCGTTGAACCGCGGACTGGTGCGAGAGACGTTCGACGTGCATGACGGCTCTTTGGGTATTCCGGATGCGCCCGGGCTCGGCGTAACGCTGAACGAAGAGACCGTCAACCGCTACCGGGTTGCCAACTAGGGCGTGGCCGATCGGGATCAAGTGCCACGCGGCGGCGCCGGCGACGAGTGTGCCCGTGACGACAGGGTCGTTCTCGGCGCGGCGTCACGAACGGATTGCCGTGATCGCGACAACCGAGGCCTCAGTGGCGGGGTGGAGAGCAGGGCAGCGTCTCAGTTGGCGCGTCGTCCCTCGTGGTCAGCGTCTGCAGGTTAGCTCGCCGCGCCTGGATCTCGGGCCCCGGGGGTCACAGTGCGGCACGTCTTCGACGTCCGGCGCGGTGGACGTGTATTCGGGCGTCACATACGTTGCCCAGACATATGGGCCGGCGTCGGCCCTGTACAGAGACCAGAGGTAGGGGTCCGGCTCCACCGCGTCCCCGTACGGCACCGGCAACGCGCCGTGCAGGATCAAGACGAGCTCGACACCGAGGGCCACGAGGACCGTGATCACGACCACCAAGACGGCGTGTCCCCCAAGAGCGGTCCACATGGCAGGCTCCTTCCGTTCGTGCTATCGCACGGCATGGTAGCAGACCGAGGTTAACGCCGAGCAAAGGATAGGCTAAATCAGGGCGCTGAATGTCGGTACCGGCGATCCTCACTGAAGCGTGTCAAATCTGACCATCTTGCGCGAATGGGCGGTTACCAACTTCGGCTGGACGGGGCGGTAGAGGAGAGCACGGATCCTTGAGGAACTCATCCGCCACGTGCACGCCGAACGGAAAGGTGTGGTTGGCGACGACGCGGAGGTCGCCGCCCGGGCGAAGCAGCGTGCTTCGTGACGCGGGCTGGTCGGTCCGGGGCGTGTGCGCGCAACATGAGGGTCATTGCGGAGCGATCCGGACCGGTTCCCTGTGTGACTGGCAACCCGCAGCAGGAGGAGGGACTGGCAGGAGGTGGTCGCAGACCGCCTCGGCGCGCGATTTTCCGTCTCTGTCGAGTTGACCGATGAGCGCATTCGAGATCCCGCCCCTGCAGATTGACCCGGGGAGCCTTCCGCCACCGCTTCAGACGTCTGACCCTCGATCTTTTGCTCGGGAGACGTTCGAGACGCGCGTTCCTCTTATCATTCAAGACGCGCTCGCCGTGAACGCCTTTCCAACCGAGATCCGAGCGGCCTTGGAAGATCTTCACGCTGAGATTACGAGCGGCGTCATCCGTGCGCTGCGCGAAACAACGCCGGACCGGACGTTCTGGGACCGCGCGTTCCGCCCTCACGCGGGTCGAACCTGGTTCGATGTGCCTTGGTTTTGGGCTGAGGCTTTCTTCTATCGGCGCCTCCTCGAAGCCACGGGCTACTTTGGGCCGGGCCCTTGGCGAGGCGTGGACCCCTTCGAGAAAAAGAAGCGCGAGGAACTCCAGCCTCATGCCGCACCGCAGCTGATGGAGAAGACCCTTTGTAGCCTCCCTGCGGACCGATGCGACCGGTTTCAGTTTCTCGTTCACGCAAGTCTGTGGGGTAACCGCATTGACTTGAGCTATCCTCAGGTCAGCGAAATGGGTCGGACCGCGGGGCTCCGGGGTGAGACGGCGAACGTCCTGGTCGACGACTCGCGCCAGGTGTGGGACTATCTAGACTCCCATCGGTGCCGGCGCGTGATGATTCTTGCGGACAATGCCGGGACCGAGCTCCTGACGGACTTGGCTCTGTCCGACTTCCTCTTGACCGAAGGATGCGCGACGCAGGTCACTCTCCAGCTGAAGCCCCAGCCCTTCTTTGTCTCCGATGCCATGCCGTCCGACGTTGACGCCGCGTTGACCGCGCTGACGCCTGGGTCACAGACGGCCCGGTGCCTCGCACACCGGATCCGAGAGCATCTTACTGCAGCGAGACTGCGCGTTCGTACCCATTGGCTCTTCACAACGAACCTCTTCTACTTTCAATTGCCGGACGACTTGCGCAAGGAGATCGCTGCCTCGGACTTCGTCATCGCCAAGGGAGACGCAAACTATCGGCGTCTGCTCGGCGATGCCCATTGGCCCCCGACATCGGATTTCCACCGCGTCACGGCGTACTTCCCCGCGCCATTCGTCACGCTGCGAACTCTGAAGTCCGAGCTAATCGTCGGCCTCCGCCCGGGTGAAGCAGAGCGCCTGGCGGCGCAAGACCCGAAATGGCTCATCAATGGCCGACGCGCTGTGGTGCAGGCGAGATGCGAGAGGGGACCGTTCCTCAATTCCTAGACGTCTATTCCATGTCTGCGCGCCGGCCGAACGGCGCTGCCGGCGATTCGCGTGCCGGAGTCACACCGGCAGATTGAGCCGACGACCCGAGGTGCCTCGGATCGCACGCCGGGGCCTCGCTCCGTCCAGTGCTCGGAGCCGATGCCGGCGAGGATCGGGCCCCGTTGGGGCCCGGCCGCCGTTGCGCTCGAAGCGCCGCGGCCCGCCGCGCGACCGCACGCCAGAACGACCAGTAGGGTCGAGGGTTGGCGCAGTGCCTGCATGTGCCAAGCCTGTCTCCAACCCCCGCCGCCTCAAACCCGGCGTGCCCGTTTCGAGCACCGGGCTTTCCTGCCCACTTCACCGCAAGACTTATGGGTCTTGTCATGCTGGAAGTGCTTTCGAGACGGGGGAATGGGGCGCCACTCACGCTGCCGCGACCCGACCGCTTCAACACTGTTTTCGGAGGAGGAGGTGCGCGACCAAAGTGGAAGACTGAGCGCCATATATCCGCTCGTGATGCTTTTGAGGACTATCCCAGGACCGTCATGCGGTAGACGATGAGGGCACACGCGACATGCACCAACTCGTGATAATTCTCCATCCGCTTCTCGAAGCGGATCAGAAGTGTTCGGAACCGATTGTACGACGCGCCGGTGTGTTCGACGACCCAGCGGCGCGCTGGACGCTGGTCCTGCGAATACGGCTTTCACAACAGGCTTCTTGAGTCAACCGAATTTCCGCCTCGGCGGCACAGACTGGAGGATCTGAATGGCGAGTAGACCGGAGAGCACTGCCGGCGATCTGGAAGAGAACGCGGTCGAGGAACTCCGAAGGCAACTCGCCGGCGAGGTAGTCGTCCCCCAAGACAGCGAGTATGACGCCGCCCGCTCGGTGTGGAACGGGTACATCGACAAGCGGCCACGCGTCGTCGCCCGGTGCCGGGGCGTCGCCGACATCCTGGCCGCCCTCCGATTTGCCAGGGCGCATAGCTTATTGACGGCGATTCGCGGCGGAGGGCACAACGTCGCTGGCTTCGGTACGTGCGATGGGGGGATCGTCATCGATCTCGGCCCGATGAAAGGGGTACGGGTTGATCCGGAAGCGCGGACGGCACGCGCCCAGCCGGGTCTCACCTGGGGGGAGTTCGACCGCGAAACTCAGGCCTTTGGATTGGCGACGACGGGCGGGCTCGTGACGACGACCGGCATCGCTGGATTCACGCTCGGTGGCGGCATCGGCTGGCTGACGCGGAAGCACGGTTTCACCATCGACAACCTCATCTCCGCAGACGTCGTGACTGCGGACGGCCGGCTGTTGACGGCGAGCCCAGCGAGCCATCCCGATCTTTTTTGGGCGCTACGCGGCGGCGGCGGGAATTTCGGCATCGTGACCTCGTTCGAGTTCCAGCTCCATCCGGTCGGGCCCGTCGTGCTGGGGGGCGCCGTCTTCCACCCGGCCGAGAAGGCCCGGGAGGTGCTGCGGTTCTACAACCGCTGGGTCGCCACGCTTCCGGACGAAATGACATCGATGGCGGCGTTCATTACCGCGCCACCTCTGCCGTTTATCCCCCAGCCGCTTCACGGAACGCCGATGGTCGCGATCGCCGTGTGTTATGCAGGCCCCATGGAAGACGGGCAACGGGTGGCGCAGCCGCTCGTCACGTTCGGCCCGCCCCAGGTCGCGCATATCGGACCGGTACCGTACACCATCCTCCAGGGTATGTTCGACGCCAGCGCGCCTCGCGGGATCCACGCGTACTGGAAGACGCATTACGTACAGGACCTTTCGGACGCCGCGATCGACGCGCTGGTCGCGGAGACGGCGAAGATGGGCTCGCTGTCGCCGTTTGCGACGCTGCATATCCACCATCTCGAGGGCGCGGTGAGCCGCGTGAAACCTGAAGCGACGGCCTTCCGGCACCGTACGCCGCGCTACGCGATGAACGTCGTCGGCCTGTGGACAGCCGGTGAACAGGCGGATCCGCACATTGCGTGGGTGCGCCGGACGTTCGACGCGGTGCAGCCCTTTGCGACGGGCGCCCCGTACCTCAACTTTCTCGGGGACGAGGGGGCCGACCGCGTTCGCGCGGCGTACGGGGCAGAGACCTACGACCGGCTCGCCAAGATCAAGCAGCGCTACGATCCGACGAATTTCTTCCGCGTGAACCAGAACATCAGGCCGACAGCGCCGACGCCAGCATAGGGCGGGTGGCGCGAAGTCTCTGCGGCCACCCGGGCGCGCTCAACGACCGGGGGTCGCCCGACGGGTGGCTCCCCAAGAGACGCTGCCGTTCGAGTTTTGTTCTTCGTGTGACGCTCGACTTGTCCTCAGTTGTGGCGAGAACACCGATGGGCTTTAGGGCATAATTGCGGCCCAAAGCGAGCGATGCTTGATACGATCCCATCTCTGATCACAGTTTTGGAACAAGATACCGATTAAGATCGTAGAGGATAAACAACAAGCAGTCGGGATCCGAGGCGTGGCGTCGACCCAACGCCGAGCGGACGCGTCGTCCCCGACGGCCGGAAACGTTGCGTACGTCCGACGGGGCTCACGGCTGAAGACCTGGTGGGCGTAACAGGGAGGCGTAACATGCGCATCAGTCGGCGGGATTTTGTCCGGCTGGCGGGGAGCAGTGCGGCAGCAGTGGCCGTGGCGCCATGGGAGCTCGCGGGTGGCGCCAGACCGGCCGAATCGGCGCCCGGCGAGCTGCTGGTGCCGCAAGCGAGCCACTGGGGGGGATTCTACGCGAGGGTGCGGGCCGGCAAGTTCGTGGAGGCCGTGCCATACGGGTTCGACCCGGTGCCGAGGGGGTATCTCAACCAGTTGCCCGGCTGGGTGTACGCGGCGAACCGCGTGCGCGCGCCGATGGTTCGCGAGAGCTTCCTGGCCAAGCGCAGCGGCAGCGACCGGACGAAGCGCGGAGCGGACCCGTTCGTCCGCGTCTCGTGGGACGAGGCGATCAAGCTGGTCGCGGACGAGCTCCGGCGCGTGAAATCACAATACGGCGCCACGGCCATCTACGGCGGGTCGTATGGTTGGAGCAGCGTCGGGGTCATTCACAAGCCCACAACGGCCCTCAAGCGGTTCCTGGCGCTGAACGGCGGCTTCGTCGATGACATCGGCGACTACAGCACCGGGGCCGCCCAGGTGATCCTGCCGCACGTGCTCGGCACGCTCGAGGTCTACGAGCAGCAGACCGTTTGGCCGCAGATCTTGGCGAACACGAAGCTGATCGTGCTGTGGGGCGCCGACCCGCTGACCACGAACGCAATCGACTGGGTGGTCCCCGATCACCTGTCCTACCCGTACTACATGCAGGCGAAACAGCGGGGTATCAAGTTCATTCACATTAACCCCGTGCGCACGGACAGCGCTGAGACGCTGGGCGGCCAGTGGATCGCACCGCGGCCCAACACGGACCCCGCCCTCATGCTGGGGATGGCTTACGTCCTCATCGCCGAGCACCGGGTGAACGAGGCCTTTCTCGCCAAGTACGCGGTGGGATACGATCGGCTGCAGAGCTATGTGCTGGGCACGGGCGACAACCAGCCCAAAACGCCCGATTGGGCGGCCAAGATCACGGGGCTGCCGGCAAGCGCGATCGTCGACCTGGCGCACGCTATCAGCAGCCAGCGGACCATGTTGATGAGCGGCTGGGGTCCCCAACGTCAGCATCACGGGGAACAGGCGCCGTGGATGCTCGTCGCCCTCGCGGCGATGACGGGCCAGTTCGGCTCGCCCGGCGGCGGTGCGGGGTTCAGCTACCACTACAGTAGTGGTGGGGTGCCCGCGGCCGGGGCGCCATTGCCGTCGGGACTCGGCCTCGTAAGAAACCCGGTCTCCACCGCTATCCCGGTCGCCCGCTGGGTGGACATGCTCCTACAGCCCGGCTCCACGATCGACTTCAATGGCAGGAAGATTACGTATCCGGACATTAAGCTCGTGTACTGGGCGGGGGGCAATCCGTTTACGCACCACCAGGACGTCAACCGGCTCATCACGGCGTGGCAGCGGCCCGAGACGATCATCGTGAACGACGCGTGGTGGACGCCGACGGCCAAGTTCGCGGACATCGTGCTCCCCGCGGCGACGACCCTCGAGCGCAACGATCTGGACGCTGGCGGCTTCTACGCAGACCGCTACCTCGTCGCGATGGTGAAGGCGATCGAGCCGCTGGGGGAGTCCCGTGGCGACTACGATATCTTCAGCGATCTTGCGCAAGAGCTGGGATTCAGAGCGCAGTATACGGAGGGACGGACGGACCTGCAGTGGGTGCAGTGGGCGTACGGCAACGCCAAGCCACCCGGGGGCGTGCCGTGGTTTTCGGGGAGCACGAGCACCGGTAGAGCCACGACCAAGCTGCCGGCCTTTGCGGACTTCTGGAAGAAGGGGATCCTTGTCTTCCAGCCACCCGCGTCGTCGAACCAGTACGTTCGCTACGCGACGTTCATCGCGGACCCCGCCACGAATCCGCTCGGGACGCCGTCGGGGAAGATCGAACTCTACTCCGAGACGATCGCCAAGCTCGCCTATGCCGACTGCCCACCGCACCCGTCGTGGCTGGAACCGGCTGAGTGGCTAGGCAGCGCCAAAGCCGCGCAATACCCGTTCCACCTGGTCTCACCGCACCCGCCATACCGCCTCCACTCGCAACTCGACCAGACCGCGACCCAGATGACACAGCACAAGGGCAAGGGCCGGCAGGTGGTATGGATCAACCCCGCAGATGCGGCGTCTCGCGGCATCCACAGCGGCGATATCGTGCGCCTATACAACGGTCGTGGCGCGGTGCTGGCGTCGGCCGAAGTGACAGACCGAGTGCGAACGCAAGTGGTGCGGCTCCCCGAAGGCGGTTGGTACGATCCCGCTACGCCCGGTGGGCCCGGTTCGTTGGACAAAGAGGGGAGTCCGAACACCCTGACGCTCGACATCGGGACGTCAAAGCTGGCGCAGGGGAACGTCGCCCATACGACGCTCGTACAGGTGGAAAAGTACACGGGCACGCTGTCTGCGGTCACGGCGTATGCGTCGCCAGCCGTCAGGGTGCGATAACTCAGCCCCCGGTTTTCCGGGGCCGTTCGATCCCGCGATCGTGTACGGGCCGAGTTGTGGCCCTGCTTCTTAAGATTGGGGAGACCGAATAGCAGCGGCGCCGGCGGCCCGCTGGACCGTCCGCCTCGCGGGCCTCAATCCGGCGCTCTTTGGTCCGGGACGCGACGTCGCCGCTCGGGGGAATCGCTTCGATTCGTTCGCTCCAGCACGGTGCCCTTCACGCGGTCATGCCTGCACAGATCCGATTCCGGCGTTACTTCACGCACGGGATTACGATGACCGGCATCAAGGGGGGAGGCTCACGTGGTGACAGACGACCAAAGTGGGGTGACGGTAGGATCACGATCCGGAGTAGGGGACGCCGGCTGCCGTGTTCGGGCCGGGCGACCTAGCCGTGGCCCACGCCGATGATGAGCACATCGTGTTCGATGAAGTTGCACGCGGCCGCCGGATCTGCGCGCTGCTGGCGCTGCGGTTGTGCCATGCAAGAGATGCGTAGGAGCTTCCTTTGCGAGCTGCGGCAGAAACCGCGAACGAATCCCACGCAGCGCGCGTATCCTATGCGTGCACGTTTCGCTCGTCTGGGAGTTCCCGAGAGGACTTGAAGGAGGCCCGGTCATGTGCCCTGCCCTTCATCCCTGCTCAAGTCGCCGGCGCCTGCGACACGCGGCGACCACGGCAACGCTGGCGGCCTCGATGCTCCTGATGCTGCTGGGAACAGGGTCTTTCGTGGGCCCGTCACGCGGGGCTGCCGCAGCGGCATCGACCAACGACGCTGCATCGTCAGGTCAGCCCACGGTGAGGGCGTCGCACACGAAACTCGGTGTGATCTTGGTCGACGCGAAGGGGATGGTGCTCTATCGTTACACCGCGGACAAGAGGAATATCAGCAACTGCTACACCGGCGGCGGTTGCGTGTCGCTGTGGCCGATTCTGACGCCGGGTCCTGGTGGACGGGTGGCGGCTGGTCCCGGCGTCGCGCAGAGCGCGCTTGCCGTCATCACACGGAAAGACGGCAAGAAACAGGTGACCTACGATGGCTGGCCCCTCTATACGTACATCGTCGATCAGAAACCCGGTCAGACCGCGGGGCAAGGCTTCAAGGACGCGCAGGGCATCTGGTTCGTCGTGTACGCAACTCCGGCCAAGAATCCGGCGCCGGGGAGCTAGGGAATTCGAGGTCCGTCGGCGCGACGCGGAGTATCTCCGCAGGATCTCGGACAGCACTATCACGGCGCCTCAACAACCACCGGCTCGCCACCGCCAGCGTCCCTTTGATGTCCTAGGCGTCAGATTTCAGCCCCGTGTGCACGTACTTGGACCGCGGGAGCACCGCATGGACGGCGCACCGGCAGCGCTCGCGGTGCTTGACACGTTCGACCAGCAAGCCTCGGTTGTTGCGTTCGAGTACGTGTCCATGCTGATGGGCCTTGGTATGCTTGCGTGTCTGCCGCTCGTGCCGTTGCTCCGCCAGACCCGGCATGGCACTGTCCGGCCACCCGCCCCGGAGTGACGCTCACCGCAGGATATCTTGGCGGCTTGAGGAAAGCCTTCCCTGGATGAACAGGAGTTCTTTGGTAGTGGCAGTCAACGCGAAATACGTGTGAGACAACCTATGGCGCAGCGGCAGCCTCCGAGTTCGGCTCAACCTCGTATTGGGCTGGGGTGGTGGATTCTCGCGGCTTTCCTGCTCGTTTGGAATCTCCTGACGCTCTTGCCGAGGGGCCAGCCGGAGGTCACCATTCCGTACACGACGTTCCTGGAACAGGTGCACGCTAACAACGTCGCCAGCATACACGTCGATGGGGCTCAGATCACCGGCCAATTCGTCCATCCGATCCGTTGGCCGCCCGCATCGGGAACCGCGCCCGCGCCTGCAAGTGGCGCCGGCGCTCCTCCAACGCCCGTAGCCTATGCATCCTTTGTCACCCAAGCGCCTCCAGCGGTAGGCGATCCTGCCCTGCTCCCGTCGCTCGAGGCTGGCAGGGTGCAGGTGACGGTTGCGCCGCCCCCCAACCCGTTGCTGTCACTGCTGCTGACCGGCGTCCTGCCTGCCCTGCTGTTCGTGGGGGTCCTCGTTTGGATGGGGCGGCAGGCTGCCCGCACCCAGGGCGGTGTCTTGAACTTTGGACGGATCAAACCTCGGCAGTACGTGGGGCAAGAGTCGCGGGTCACGTTTACCGACGTCGCCGGCGAGGACGAGGCCAAGGCAGACCTCGTGGAGGTCGTCGACTTCCTGCAACATCCGGCGAAATATCATGACCTCGGTGCTCGCATCCCGCGGGGGGTGCTGTTGGTGGGTCCTCCCGGAACCGGCAAGACCCTCATGGCCCGGGCGATTGCGGGAGAAGCGGGGGTGCCGTTCCTCAGCCTGAGCGCATCGGAGTTCGTCCAGATGTTTGTGGGCGTGGGCGCCAGCCGGGTGCGGGATCTGTTTGAACAGGCCAAGAAAGTCGCGCCCGCGATCGTTTTCATCGATGAACTGGACGCGGTTGGTCGCCGTCGTGGGGCGGGCGTGGGCACCGTAAACGACGAGCGGGAGCAGACGCTCAATCAGCTGCTGGTGGAGATGGACGGGTTCGATGAACGACATGAGATCATTGTGCTGGCCGCGACCAATCGACCCGACGTTTTGGATCCTGCGCTCTTGCGCCCGGGACGGTTTGACCGGCAGGTGACCGTTGGGCTTCCGGATCGTCGGGGCCGCGAAGAGATCATGCGCATCCACACGAAACGCCTCCCGCTTTCGGCCGACGTGGACCTGAGCGTGCTCGCCCGGGGGACGCCCGGGTTCAGCGGGGCCGACTTGGCGAATCTCTGCAATGAGGCCGCCCTTGCTGCGGCCCATCACGCGCACGGCCAGGTGACGTCCGCCGACTTCGAGGAAGCCCTGGACAAGGTCGTGCTGGGGAGTGTCCGGTCGTTGCTGTTGAGCGCTCAGGATCGACGTGTCGTCGCCTACCATGAGTCGGGGCATGCCGTGGTCGCGTGGCTGTTGCCCGCAGCGGATCCGGTACGGCGGGTCACCATCATCCCCCACGGGAGGGCCCTCGGGGTGACGGAGCAACTGCCCGGGGAAGACCGCTTCAATTACAGCCGAGAGTACTTGATGGCCCGGCTTGCCGTGATGCTGGGAGGCCGAACCGCGGAGGAGCTTGCGATTGGCGACATCACGACGGGCGCAGAGAACGACCTTGTTGAGGCGACGCGCCTCGCGAGGCGGATGGTCACGCGCTGGGGGATGGGCACTCAGGGCCCGGTGGCGTTCGAGGTTGACGAGGAACAGCCTTTTCTAGGCTACAGCCTGTCACATGGACGCGACTACAGCGAGGACACCGCCGCCCGTATCGATCGTGACGTTTGTGCCATCATGGAAGAACGCCAAGGGCTGGTCCGCCGGCTCTTGACCGATGCCCGCGACAAGCTGGACCGGCTGGAGCAGCAGCTCCTCCAGGAAGAGACCATCGCCGAGGATGTCCTGGTGCGTGTTCTCGGTCCTCGCCCTGACGGGCAGGCGGGTCCTCAGGAGGAGCATGCCGCCGTTAGCCTTGAACCTGGACGCGCTACGTAGAGACGCGAACACGACTAGAGGCAGGGCAAATCCACCGGGCACGTGGTGGCCGACGTGTCAGTGGAGCTGTGCCGGCAATATCAGGATCGAACTGGCATTGATGCTGCGATCGGGGTTCGGCCGTCCGCGCACGAGCACGCGTGTGCCCGCCGCAAGACGGCTCACGGGTGCCGGTCCGAGCCGCGACACCGGCGCATTCGCAGCGACGGTCACCCGTAACGGTGGGCCGGCGGGAAGCGTCACGGCGATCGTCCCGTTTGCGGGAGGACCAGCCAGCCGTCCTACTGCGACCACGGTCCCGGCTCCGCGTGCCCACAACCCGTTGGGCATGCCACCCTGCGCACCGCGGCCGCGGAATTTTCGACCAGGCCCAAACATTGGTCCTTGACGTCGAACCACACCACCCGGGGCTGCGAGCGTGCTCGACACCGCGCGCACAACCCGGGCATTGACGGTCCCGTTTGGCGCCGTACCGGCCACCACGGTCACGAAATCCCCGGCCTGGAGGTCGCTGACCTTCGACTGCTGTCGACTGATCACGGACGTTCCGGCACCGGTGTGGATCGTCACCGATGCGCCGTTCCGCGTCGTGACGGTGAGGGTGCCATTCGAGACTGAGGCGACGGTGCCGATCAGCACACCGCGGAGAGCCCGCCACTGGTGTCCCCGGTGGCCGCCGTCGCCCCAGTACTGTGGTTGCGCCCATGCGTACGCTCCCGTGAGCACAAGTCCGGTGGCTACGACAATCGCGATCACGAACTTCAGTCGCGATGACACTGGCATCACACTGAACCTCCTCCAAATACTGGGTCACAGATGGTCTCTAGATCGCGGCACCGTACCGCAGCATATCACCACCATTTGAAGAACCTGTGAAAATGTGAACGGCTAAGCGCTGGTGCTGGCTACGCCGCCCGCGACTGGCCGATGAGCCCGACTCGGATGCGGACTCACGCCGGTGTGCGACCGGCCCACTCGCAAGGTCCGACGTACCATCGCGAGGATACGCCCGGGCACTTTGCACGAAGGCGCAACCCGCCGCACTGCCTGTCGTTTTGATCGTTTCGGCATCGTATTATGGTAGGGGATGGCGCGTGAGGCTACCGAGAGATTCTCCCGCAATATGCGAGGCTGCGGAGGTGCTCTCTCCGTCCGAACTCTCGGAACCAATGACGACGAGGCTATCGTGGACACGCAGATCGTTAGGCGGGGCGATCTACGCACGCATCGTCGCCTGAGCGTATCCTTAGGGCGGGATTGAAGCATATCTCAGAGATTGGTTGACACTGGCATTCGAGCGCGCCCTCGAGAGCCGGCACATTCCCCTCGTGACCGTGCATTCCCTGGTACCGTGCACCACGGCCATACCACGCCATAGCGCGCCGGGAGCATGATCCTACAGAGACCGAGGCACAGGAGATGCACACGAGCATCCGACACAGGACCGTGGGCGCGGATACGCGGAGCATGAGGCGGTGCGCCGGCGCCCCTGCGGTCGGTCCCTCCTACAAGTGGATCGCGCTCTCAAACACCACGCTCGGCGTGCTCATGACCAACATGAACCAATCGGTCGTGCTGATCGCGCTGCCCGCGATCTTCCGAGGCATCCGTCTGGACCCACTCGCCCCGTCGAACATCGCGTACCTGCTGTGGGTGCTCCAAGGCTATCTCCTCGTCACGACCGTCCTGGTGGTCCCATTCGGCCGCTTGGGCGACATGTACGGTCGTGTGCGCATGTACAACCTCGGCTTCACCGTCTTCGCGGCCGCGTCGCTGGCGCTGTCCGTGGTGTGGGGCACTGGCCCGCCGGCCGCGCTCGCGCTGGTGCTGCTGCGGTTGGCGCAGGGCGTGGGCGGCGCGTTCGTCATGGCGAACTCCGCCGCGCTGCTTACGGACGCCTTCCCGCCGGACCAGCGCGGGCTGGCCCTGGGGATCAATGGCATCGCGGCGATCGGCGGACAGTTCGTCGGACTCGTCGTCGGCGGGCTGCTCGCCGATCTCAACTGGCGCTTGGTGTTCCTGGTGTCTGTGCCGCTTGGTGTGTTCGGCACGGTGTGGGCATACCTGAAACTGCGAGAGTTGGGCACGTACCGCCGCGCGCACATCGACTGGTGGGGCAACCTCACGCTCGCCGCGGGACTGGTCCTGCTCATCGTGGGGCTGACGTACGGGATCGAGCCGCAACGAGGTCGGCTCATGGGCTGGGAGAGCCCCGCGGTCATCGGCGAACTTGTCGCCGGTTGCGTGCTGCTCGTCCTGTTCGTGTGGGTCGAGCGGCACGGCCGTGAGCCGATGCTGCGGGTGGACCTGTTCCGGATCCGCGCGTTCGCCGCAGGCAATATCGCGCTGCTGCTGGCGACGATTGGCCGCGGCGGCCTGCAGTTCGTGCTGATCCTCTGGTTGCAGGGCATCTGGCTGCCGCTGCGCGGCTACTCCTTCAGCGAGACGCCGTTCTGGGCGGGTATCTACATGCTGCCGCTTACCATTGGCTTCCTGGTCGCCGGGCCGATCTCCGGCTACCTGTCGGATCGGTACGGAGCGCGGGCGTTCGCGACGGCGGGCATGCTCGCCGCGGCATCGATCTTCGGGGCGTTCTTGTTCATGCCGGGGAACTTCGCCTACCCGGTGTTCGCGATGCTGCTGCTCGGGAGCGGGCTCGCGCAGGGGCTGTTCTCGTCTCCCAATACCGCGGCAATCATGAACAGCGTGCCGCCACACGAACGCGGTGCCGCGTCGGGCACGCGCGCAACGTGCTTGAACGCCGGGTTGTTGCTGTCGATGAGCCTGTTCTTCTCGCTGCTGATCGTCGGGATGGCGGGATCATTGCCCGGAGCGCTCGTGCACGGGCTCACCGCGCACGGCGTGCCCGGCGCCGCCGCCACGCACGTCTCGACGATGGCCCCGGTGGCGACCCTGTTCGCAGCGCTGCTGGGATTCAACCCCATCGCGACGCTTCTCGGGCCCGCCCTGCGGGCCGTTGCGCCGAGCGAGGCCGCCTACCTCGCCGGGCGCGCGTTTTTCCCGCAGCTGATCGCGCCGCCTTTCGTGCAGGGTGTACGCGTGGTCTTCGCGTTCTCCGTTATCGTCAGTCTGCTGGGCGCGTGGGCATCTTGGCTGCGGGGCGGCCGATACGTGTACTCGGACGTCGAGGAACGGGAGCACGCGATCGGTCCGGCGTCCGCGGAGGTGTCTGGCCAGCCTGTGGACCGCTGAGGCCCAACACCAATGCCGAAGATGTCGTACTCTCAGCCTCGTACGGAACGGACGGCAGCGTGGCGGCGATGAGCAGCGTGAGGGTGGGCGCCGCGCCGCACGCGGCGGACCCCGCGACAAACACCGCGAGCCCCGTCAGGAAGACCGGTCTCCGGCCGAGCATGTCGGCGTCTCCGCCAGCGTTCTGGAGTGGTGGTGCCTGGCCCTCAGCCTCACTGACGGCCCGAGCTCTGACGTTCCATCCTCTCCGTGGCCGTGGTCTGTCAGCGTGCTTTCCGTGGGGTAACCGTTTCGAGGAGCCCGTCCCCGAACAGGTTGAATCCGAGCGCCACGAGCATGATCGTGAACCCGGGGAACACCGAGACCTGGGGGTTGCTGATAAGGTAAGGGCGCCCATCCGCCAACATTGCTCCCCATTCCGGCATCGGGGGCTGCGCACCGAGGCCAAGGAAGCTCAGGCCCGAAGCAGTCAGCAACGCTGTGGCAATCCCCAGCGTGGCCTGCACCAGCAGAAAAGCCAAGATGTTGGGCACAATGTGCCTCAAGATAATCGCGAGATCGGGCGCCCCCAGGCTTCGCGCGGCCTCGACAAACCCGGACTCTTTGACCGACAACGTGCTGCCACGTGCCACGCGCGCATAGGGCGGAACGCCCCCTAAGGCGATTGAGATTATTACATTGTCGATACCCACCCCGAGAATGGCGATGATAACGATGGCGAGCAGTAATCCGGGAAGGGCGAGCCAGACATCCAGCAGACGGCTCACAACCGAATCGACCCGGCCTCCGCAGAACCCGGCCAGGAGCCCCAGCGATCCCCCAACGACGAGGGCCAAACCGACTGAGGCGAATGCGATCGCCAGCGAAATCCGGGAGCCGACGATCACCCGACTCAGAATGTCGCGGCCGACCTCGTCCGTGCCTAACGGATGTGCAAACGACGGGGGCTGCAGCCCCTGCGCTAGGTTCTGTGTCAGCGGATCGTACGGCGCGACCCAGGGCGCCACCAGCCCCAGGACGCTGAAAACTACGACGACCGCGGCGCCCAAGAGCGCACCACGGTTGCGCCGGAACCTGATCCACAGTGGCCGGAGAGTCATCGCGCAGGGAAGAGCGCGGCCGCGAAGAGCCCGAATGCTTTACCCATACCGAATTCGCGGGTCAACCACGGCGTAGCCGAGATCTGCGAGCAAATTGATCAGGGTGAAGCCCACCCCCACAACGAGTACACCCGCCTGGATCACCGGGTAGTCTCGGTATCCAATTGAATCCACCATGAGCCGGCCGAGGCCAGGCCAGGCAAACACGGTCTCAGTGATCGCGGCACCGGCTAGCAAGTAGCCGTACTGCAGCCCCAGAACAGTGATCGCGGGGATCATCGCGTTCTTCAGTGCGTGCCGAATCACGACCGCTGTTTCGGTCACGCCCTTCGAACGGGCAGTGCGGACATAATCCTCGGAGAGAGTATCGACCATCCCAGCGCGGGTCATGCGCGCAATGATACCGGAAGAATTGAGCCCGAGGGCAACCGCGGGAAGGATAAAGCTCGCCCAGCCTACATTGCCAGCAGCGGGTAACAGCCGCAAGTCTGCTGAGAAGAGGACAATGAGCATGAGCCCCACCCAGAATACCGGCGCCGATACTCCGAGCGTGGCTGTCATCATGGCTAGGGTGTCGTAAATAGTGTATCGGCGAAGGGCGGCAAAGCAGCCAAGGGACAGCCCGACGAGTGTGGCCAGGACGATGCTCACCGTTGCCAGCTGAAAGGTGTTGGAAAATCCCTGCGCGATTTCCACCCTCACCGGGCGGGTCGTGCGCACCGATCGGCCGAAATCGCCGGCCACGGCGCGCTCCACGAATCTCAGATACTGAACGTGGAGGGGCCGGTCGAGGCCCATCTGGTGGCGCATCACTCCAATATCCACTGGACTGGCGTTGATCCCCGCGAGGACAGCCGCAGGATCTCCTGGGATGAGCTTGATCAGCGTGAACGAGACGAGTGAGAGGACAAAGAGGACCGGAACGATGGCCAGGAGACGCCGCGCGAGGTACCGTCCCAACGTTCGTCACCGGCGGTGGAGCCGAACCGACGAGGCCGAGTTCCCGGCCCCGTGGATTCGGCTCCCCTCGGCGATGATCACTGCCCTATATGCACGCCTTCCAGGTACACGAATTCGTCAGGCAGCGTCTGGAACCCGTGGACCGTGTCGCGAAGGGCGTAGAGTTGATCCTGGTTGTCGAGGAAGATGTAAGGTGCATCCTCCCAAACGCGCCTCTGCGCTTCTGCGTAGAGCTTGGCACGGGTCCCTTCATCGAACTCGATGCGCGCTTCTGCGATGAGCTTCTCGACCTGAGGATCATAAAAGAGACCGATGTTATACAGGTTCCACGCCGTCTTGGAATATTGGCGCGTCATCGTGAAGTCCGTGCCGGGCGTCGCCCGTCCGAGCAAGAGCGCCATACGATCCGGAGCGTTCAACGCCTGCATGTAAGGCGCCCATTCCCACACTCGGTATTTCACCGTGATGCCGACGGCCTGAAGGTAGTTTGCGACCGCTTCGCCGATCTGACTGTCCTGCATGTACCGTCCGTGCGGTGCCCACAGATTCAACGTGAACTTGCTCGCACCGGCTTCGGCGAGCAGCGCCTTCGCCTTCGCTGGGTCGTAGGGATAGGGCGTGAGCGCGACCCGGAACTGCACTCCGAATGGGAGTGGCGAGTCGTTCACCCTCCCGTATCCAAAGAGGAGGTCCTTGACGATGGCTTCCTTATTGATGGCGTAGTTGAGGGCCCGCCGCACCCGGACATCATCAAGAGGTTTCGCTTGGTTGTTCAGCTCAATGTTCACCATGTACATGCTCGACTCTGCCAAGACCTTGATGCCCGGAACCTTCCGCAACGCATTCAAATCCTGGATTGGTGCCTTGGCGATGATATCGGCTTCTCCGCTCTTCACCATCGCCTCGCGCACCGACGCGTCGGGGACGCCCCGCCAGTCAATCTCATCCAAGGCTGGTGGCTTGCCCCAATAGTCAGGGTTCCGAACGAGCACGGTTTGTTGTCCGGGCACCCAGCTTCTTACCTCGAAGGGGCCACTGCCCACAGGATGCTCGCCGAATCGTCGTGGGTCGGCTTCATATGGCTTTGCCGCAGTGGGGCTGACGATTCCCCCCCCGACTTGCCCCAGAGCATCGAGGAGAGAGGGATACGGATCTTTGGTGATTATCTGGACGGTCGTGTCGTTGAGCGATTTCACGCTTGCGACTTCGTCGAACAACGTCCGATACGGAGAAGCGTTCTTGGGATTAGCAACTCGTTCGATGCTGTATACGACGGCGTCGGCGTTCGCCGGCGTCCCATCCGTGAAGCGGACGCCAGAACGTAGCGTGAACGTCCATGTTTTTCGGTCCGCGCCGATCTTCCAAGATGTTGCCAAATCCGGCACCACCTGCATGTCCGGAGCGCGGAACATAACCAGATTGTCGTACACAAGGTGAATGATGGACGAGGTCGGGGTATCGACACAGTACGCCGGGTCAATGGGAGTCACGTCGGTCCCTTCGACGTACCGCAGGACCTGGCGTTGAGCGGAAAAAGCTGTTCCGGTCTGCACCCATGCCCCGGGAAACCCAAGAACTGCGACCACCAGGCTTACGGCTACTACAGTCTTCAAGACCGCATCGAAATTCGAGCGAGATGACATGCTACCACTTCCCCCCCCTTGTCCTGGCGGATACAGTCTCATCGTTCCGGGCATATTTCGTATAGTGTAGGAGGCCTTCTCGACCTGTTCCATAGGGTCTCGACCCGATTTATCCTTTTTTGTGACGGTTGACACGATCATCGAGCCGGGGCAGGAATCGACACGACCATACGTAAAGATACACTCAAAGAAGACGAGGACGGAATTAGGGTGCCTGCCGTTAAGCATGCGCCCTGCTGTACAGTCCACTAACCGCCTTTGGGGCGGGGAAGAGAACCAGCTAATATGACCCACGGACAGAACACCCGTTTAACACGATCCACCCATTCCAGCGTGACCAGCCAAAAGGGGACCCACACGAGACCCGGAAGGGACAGTAGCAGGAGACTGCGCTGCAATTCCTGGTCCTTTTGGGACGCGAAGGAGACCTGAACGTCGTGAATATGCGGCAACCGGTTGCTGATCTCGTCATTTGCCGATGTGAGGGGATCCGGGCGGGAGAAATCGATCACGCCATCACTCGTATCGGCTGCAAGGACGTCAACGCGATCAAGAAGATCACCCGCGCAGGGATGGGCCCGTGCCAAGGGATCGTGTGTCATCGAGTGGTGGCTCTCGAACTCGCGCGCTTGGTGAATTCGGAATCAGCTTCAGTCCCGCACACGTTTCGCCCGCCGATTCGGCCCGTTCCCCTCGCCCGACTCGGTGCCTGGGCTCAGGACGTTTCCGAGCCTGCAGGGACCGTTGACGCGGACGTAGTTTGGAAAGTAAAAGCCGGGGCCCGGGGGACTATCTCGCTCCCCCCTTCATCGCCACAGGAAGGGGAGCAGGAGTGAGATCGACCGACGTCGCGGTGGTGGGAGCTGGGATCATCGGCGCGAGCATTGCCTACTACTTGGCTCGCGCGGGCGTGAGCGTCGTTCTCATCGACCGGGTCCGCGCTCCGGCAGGAGCGACCGCCTCCGCCACTAGTGCTGGCGGTGTTCGCCAGCAAGGCCGTGTTGGAGCCGAGCTACCGCTCTCCATCGAAAGTATTCGGATGTGGGATTCACTTGCCGACGAACTGGAGATGGACATTCGCTACCGTCGCGGCGGAATGGCGGTCTGCACGAGCGATCCGGCATCGCTTGCAGGTCTACGAGCCCGCGTTGCGCGGGAGCGATCCGCCGGGGTCGACGTCAGGTTTGTCGAAGGCGAGGAACTCCATCGGCTCGTCCGTGGTCTCTCTTCGCGCATCGTAGCTGCCAGCTACTGCCCAACCGACGGCCACGCTGATCCGATGCGAGCCACGCGGGCCTTCTCTCTGGCGGCAGAGCGGCGAGGGGCGCGTGTCCTGTGGGGATGCGAACTGAGGGGTCTCCGGCGCGATGGGGCGCGTGTCATCGGCATCGAGACCTCTCAAGAGCCGATCCCGTGCTCGACAGTGATTGTCGCCGCTGGCGCGTGGACGCCAGCCGTCGCTGAGCATTGCGGAGTGCCCCTTCCGATGGTCCGGCCGGGGTTCATCCAAATGATGGCCACTGCCAGGTACCCGCACATCCTTGATGCGGTGCTAGGGTGGATCGGTCATGGCATCAGTTTGAAACAAGTCTCCACAGGCGGCTTCGTCATCGGCGGCGGGTGGCCGGGGCGAGGAGCGCTTGATCGCTACGAGACTCGCCTGTTGCCAGGATCCATGGCCAAGAGCGCCGCCACCACTGTTGCCCTGTTTCCGGCGCTTGCGGGTGTCCCTATCGTTCGGGCTTGGGTTGGCGCCGAATCTTTCTGTCGTGACGATTTCCCGATCATTTCCGACATCCCGAGCCACCCCGGCCTGATAGTCGCGGCAGGATTTTCCGGGCACGGGTTCGCTCTGGCACCGGGACTCGGTTGGCGGATGGCGGAGTGGGTCACCACGGGACGTCGACCCGAGATCCTCGGCGGATTCGATATTCGCCGGTTCCAGACTGGAGGAGGCGATTCTTGGCAGAACAGCATCGCGTAGCGTACCACCCGGTACTTGGCGCCACGCCGGATGGGCAGCCCATCTCGTTCACTTTCGACGGTCGGGACATCCATGGACGGAAGGGAGATACGATCGCAAGTGCGCTCTGGGCATTGGGCTTGACCGTGCTTGGGCAGGGAGCCGGGGGAGACCCTCGAGGGCTCTACTGTGGGATCGGCCACTGCTTTTCGTGCCGCGTCACGGTGGACGGAGTCCGTGGAGTGCGGGCGTGCCTGGTACTCATCCGCCCGGGAATGCGGGTGGAGCGATGTGTCGAGGACGGCGATGCCAATGCGCGTTGAACACGCTGATCTCGTCGTCGTTGGTGCCGGTCCCGCCGGTCTCAGCGCCGCAACAGAAGCTGCTCGAGCTGGCGTCCGCGTGATCGTCGTGGACGAATCGCCCGTCCCGGGAGGCTGTCTCAGGTTCGAACTACAGGAGTTGTTTGGCCCGGGCGACCACGTTGAGTGGCAAGTGGGCGTTGAAGAGGCGCACCACTTGGCGTGCGCCGCGGAAGCCGCGGGAGTCTGCGTAATTCCCGGGGCTAGCGTGTGGGGCATTTTCCCGGGATGGGAAGTCTACGTCACGCCGGTGGACCCCGCCAGCGCCGTGCCTGACGTGATTCGAGCACCAGCACTGATCGTGGCTACAGGCGCCGCGCAGAACCCGATGGTACTCCCGGGATGGACACTTCCTGGTGTCCTGAACGCGGGGGCCGCTCAGTTCCTCCTCAACGTACATCGCATTCGTCCAGGAACCCGAGCAGTCGTGGTAGGCATCGACCCTCTTGCGCTCGTGGTCGCCCGCCAATTGACCTTCGGTGGCGTCGAGGTGAAGGCGATCCTACCGCCAGCTCCGGGGCCTTACGTCATCGGTTCCTTCCAGCCCGACGCTGTCACTCGATCCCTTGATGGCAGCCTACCTGTTTGGGGCATCCCCCTTCTGTTACGCCGGGCAGTTATGTCCATCGAGGGGAGGGACCGCGTGGAAGGAGTACGCGTAGTGGACCTGGACGCCGACGGGCATATAATCCCGGGTGGCGAAGAGACATGGGAGGTGGACGCCGCCGTTACCGTTGCCGGCTTGTTCCCGCTCGTGAACTTGATCCTGTCCGTCGGATGCCCGGTCGTCCACATTCCCGAGTTGGGCGGGCATGTACCCTTGTATGGGCCCGATCTCGAGACCCCGCTTTCGGGCCTCTTCGTCGCCGGAAGCCTCACGGGCGTCGTCGGCTCACCGATCGCGGCGGCGCAAGGGCGACTAGCCGGTATCACTGCCGCTAGACATCTGGGAAAACTCCAAGCGGGCCGAGCTGCGCAGGAGCAGGAGCGAATCCGTGCATCTCTCTCGGAGGCCCGTGCTCGAGCCTTCGAGTTCTTGCCTGATGCCGACCGTGGGATGGCTCGACTGGCCGGCCTGTGGGATAGGCGCGCCACGTAGATCATGAACCGGCGACCGGGCGGTCAAGGTTCACCCCTGCGATACGGGATTTCTCCGCAGCTGCAGTCCTTACACTCAGCGTCACGACCTGTTTCAACTACGTTCTGCTGGCTGACCGCCAAGCCGACCACTCCTCGGAACAATGCCTAGCGATGTAGGCGACCGGAACTCGCCCGTACACGAAACTCGGTAGAGGCGAAGCTGCTCAGTCCAAGCCGGGTACGGCAGCGCATCGTCAAGCACGGAGGACTCCATGAAACTCGAAGGCAGGAATTCCCTCAGCGCGCCGGTCGAGACCGTGTGGGAAATGGTCAACGATCCGGAGGTGCTACGCTTGTGCATCCCCGGCCTTAAGGAACTCACGGAGACCGGACCCGATGCGTACGCGGCCGTGCTGAACGTCGGGATCGCGGCGGTGAAGGGTACCTACAGGGGTACGCTGTCGATCATGGACAAGCAAGCACCCACGCACTGCAAGATCGTCATCGATGGTACCGGTGCGCCTGGTGCCATAAGGGGCGAGGGTATAGTTGACCTTGAGCCGCAGGGCGAAGGCACGTCTGTCACGTGGGCAGGACAACTACAGGTTGGCGGCCTGGTCGCGGGTTTAGGTCAGCAGATTCTCGGTAGCATCGGGCAGATACTCGTCGGACAGTTCTTCAAGAGTCTTGAACAGCACCTTAAGGATCGTAAAGGAATAGCTTGACTGTGACGACTTCTTATCCTCTATTGCCGCCGATACTGGCGGGCGGACGCTGACGCGGGCTCTGGTTGAACCTGATCACTCGTTCGGGAACATCCTGATCACCGATTCTGGTCGAGCCCGATCACCAATTCCGGAACAATCTGATCGGTCGTTCTGGTAATTCCTGATCGCCCATTCTGGTTGATCCCGATCACTGGGAACCTGCGGGAGCGCCGGACTCCCGGCGCGTCTGCTAATTCACGCCACCTGCACTACAGGGATGGAGCGGTTGATCGCCGTCGTGGGCGGCGAGTGTAGTGGCTGCCATTCCGACATCTGTTGCGACAAAGTCTACCAACTTCTGATCGGCGCGCTCTTCAGCTAAGACCGCTCCCATCACCGTAGCGTGGCCAGGACGGAGCTGATCCGTGCGGCGGGTGCGTCGCTTGCAGACACGCTCGGGGCGGTCGCCGCGCAGTCCGAAGTCGTGCTGTATTCACTGGCGGACGACGGTGCCATGACGGACGTGGTGCGCGGTTCCCTACGGTCTAGTGTCGGGTGCACGGCCCGGAACGGTCTTGGTCGATCTCAGCACGGCCCTCCCGCAGACGTCGCGCGCGATGGCCGACGCCGCCCGGGCTGAGGGCGTCGCGGTGCTCCCGTCGCGGCAAACGTCGCCACCGCCGGTATGGCCCCAGTCCGTCGTCGGTGGACGCCGTTCATGCAGCCACTTGGCGCACGCAAGCTCGAGTTATCTTCGCAGCGATGGTATTGACAGGTCATCCTTGTGGAGCATGGTATGTTGCAACGCCTGCTCTACCCAGCGCGTTCAGCGCCTGTTGCACGGTACTCAAGACAGTCGTCTTTGCGGCCTTTACGTGTCCCGGGGAAACCGCAGCGACCACGATCGCCATGACGGTCGCCTCGTCTGGCGCTTCGATCAAGACCACGCCATCGTATTCGCCAAAGCAATAATGGAGGGATATCAGCTTCGCTCCCATCTTCTCCGCGAGACCACGGAACGTTATCTCTCGATCCTCTGGGTTCCTGGCAAGCGCGTTCCAGGCTTGAGATGTATAAGCAAATTGCACCATGTACATACCCATCCTTGCTCACCTCCGCGCTTGCCATCCCATTATGCTCTTTCACGGAAGCCCGCAGCCGTGTGTGGGGCATGTGAAGGGCCGCGCCCGACATCGACGCGGCCCCTGGTTCGTTGGCTGTCCTTGCGTCGTCAGCCCGTCAACGCCGTCCGTTTCAGCGTGCCCGCCTGCCGGTGCACCGCTGATCTCGCACGTCCCATCGTCCTATCGGGCCGATCCCCACGTGGTCGGATCAGTACCCCGAGACGCCGAGTTCGCGGCACGCGGCAGCGACCTCGGGATGCACATACTTGCCGTTGACCTGCAACGGCTGATCATCCAGGTGAATCGTGGGATTGAGCATCACGCAATCGGTGTGCGCAGAGGCTTTCCAGCCCACGGCCTGCAACTGCGGTCCCTGGGTGCCGATGCCCACGTTGAAGCAGCCGAAGAGCCGTTCGTCTTCCACAATGCGGCCGGTCGGCTTCGTCACGCCGGGGTTGAACCCAAGCGAGTAGTGGGCCACGCGGTACATATTGGGATCGTTCCACGCGGCCAACCACCGCTCGTAGGCCTGCGCCTCGGCGGCACCTTCGACGCGTCGCACAATGCCTTTCTCGATCATCAGAGTCACCGGGGTGCGCACGAGCCCGATCTCCGCCGGCGGCCAGATGCAGGCGTCGATCACGAATCTGCCGTTAATGGTTTCTTCCAGCGGTGCCCAGGAGACTTGGCCGCCCAGCATGATGGGATCCCCACGGGTGTCGGCGAGTTTGCCGGAATGCCGGACGTACCGGCCGGCGTTGTCCGCCACAAGATCGGTGCCGGCACTGCTCGCGACCCGTACCACCCTGGCTTTGCTCAGCAGCGCCTGCAGCAGCTTGCCGAGTTGGAGCATCTTGGGGTAGTTTGCCCGGCCGATCGCGCGCGTCAAGAGATCCACGTCGACGCCCGACAGGCAGATGTAACGCGTTCCTCGTTCCATGGCGTGGCGAAAGGCGTTCGAGTAGAGCGTGTAACCCGCCGCGTACTCGATCCAGATGTCACTGTCCGCGATCGCGGCGGCCACCGGCCGCGGTGGATCCTGGCCGCTCGTGAGATTCGTCGGATACCAGCAGACGACCGGCACCGCACCCGCGGCGAACGTGGCATTGGCCGTCGCTTCCACGACGCGCCGATCGCTGGCGGTATCGGCCGTGATCGTCACCTGCTCGCCGGGCTTGGTCAGCATCACCTGCTCGACGAGCTTGCGCGCGGCAGCCGCAACCTCATACGATAGATACTCTCTCGACGCCTCCGTTCCCAGTGCGAACTCCATGCTGTGTCCCCTCCCGATACGTGCCTCGTGCCTCCGTCGTGCTTTCAACTCTGGGCGGCCGCGACGGCCGGTGCCACCCAGCGACCCTTGGCGATAACGATCTGTCCGTCGAACCAGACGTCGGGCCTCGGCAGGACAAAGTCCTGATGATCATCGGCGACCACGTGCCTCGGGACCTGTTCCCGGGCGATGTCGGCCACCAACCTCCCGAGGTACGTCCTCCGCAACACGACCTCGATGTCGTCAGGCGGAAGCCGCTCTCATTGGTCGCCCGCAGGCGTGTCGCTCCGCCCGTCGCGCCCCCCGAGGTTGGCACGGAGCATACTTGCAACACCGGTCGCAATTGCCGCATGGTCTATCCATCCCATGATCGGTCTCCTTCTCCCCGTCGGCGCACCCACCGTCACCCTCCGCCGAAGTACAGGGACTCGAGCCCGACCAGCTTCTGGGTGATGAGGACAACGACCAGCGCCATCGCGATGCTGATCGTGCCGGCGACCGCGGCCGTGGGGTCGAAGGAGAACCGAAGATAGTCGAACAGCTCGATCGGGAGCGGCGTCGATCCGACCCCGCTGAGGAGCAGGGAGATGTTGAACTCATCGTAGCTTGTCACGAACGCGAATACCGCCCCGGAGATGATCCCGCCCTTGATCAATGGCAGCGTTACCCGCCAGAACGTCTGGAACGGTCCGGCGCCGAGATTCCGCGCGGCCTCCTCCAGGGTGCGGTCGAACCGGATCAGCACTGCAGTCGTGATGAGGAACACGTACGGCACGCAGATCAACATGTGCCCCGCGACGAGACCGCCGAGCCCGGTCTTTTGCCACCCCAACCCGTAAAAGAAGATCAGCAGGGCGATGCCGGTCAGGATGCCCGGGACCGCGAGCGGCGCAATCATGAGCACCCGCAGCGTGGTGCGAAATCGCCCGGCGAACCGCACGACCCACAGGGCCGCCATCGTCCCAACGACCGTCGCGGCCGCGGTCACGATCGTCGCGAGTTCGAGGCTGAACCGCAGTGAATCCGTGAACGTGCGGCTGTTGGCGAACGCCACGAACCAACGGAACGACAGCCCCTGGGGCGGGAACCGAAGGTACGTGCCGGCGTTCAGCGCGGCGAGGGCCACCACGACGACGGGGGCGAGCAGGAACGCATAGAGGACGGCCACCGTCAAGTTCATCCACTGGCGTTCGCCGCGGCGGATCATCGCGTGGCCCGGCGTTCCGCCGCCGCGGTGCCTGTCATCCGACGGCCCGCGATGCGCGGCCCATTGCGCGCAAGTACGACCAGATCACGACAAGCGAGACGACGAAGAAGATGATCGCGAACGCGCTGCCGCCCGGCCAGTTGAACAGCTCCGTCACGGTGCGGACGACCAACAGCGGGACCGTCAGCACCGTGAAGCCGCCGAGCAGCGACGGGATGACATAGGAGCTGATCGCAAGCACGAACACCAGGGTGGTCCCCGCCACGACGCCGGGCATGCTGAGCGGGAACACGACCCGCCAGAACGTCCGCCACGCGCCGGCGCCGAGCGAGCGCGAGGCGAACTCGAGCGCCGGGTCGATACTCTGGATCGTCCCGGCGATCGCGAGGACCATGAACGGGATGAACACGTGCACAAGGCCGATCAAGATGCCGGTGGTATTGTACATGAGGGGCAGGCTGCGCAGGCCAAGCGCGTTGACGAACTGGTTCACGAGGCCCGTGTCTTGGAGCAGAATCATCCACCCGTAGGTCCGGATGAGGACGCCGACCAGCAGGGGCGAGATGACCATGATCATCAGCACCCCTCGGAGCCGGTGGGACGCCCGCGCGAGATGGTAGGCCAGCGGATAGGACACCGCGAGGCAGATCACGGTCGTCACCGCGCCAAGCCACAGCGTCCGGCCGATCACTTCCCAGGTGAGCAGGTCTCGCGCCAGGCCGAGGTAGTTCTCGAGCGTGAACACATGCAGATAGGGAGCCTGGTGACTCGGGGTCAACAGGCTGATCATGAACAAGTTCAGGTATGGAAGGACGAACAACACCACCAGCGTGGCGAGCGCCGGCGCGATCAGGAGGTGCCGGCCAGCCGCCCGGTGGCCGCGCTGCAGGCTCGCCACCCCTACGCTCCGTCGCGGGGCACGGCCCAGGCCGTCGCAGCGTCGAACGACACGATCACCGGATCGCCGACCCGTTCCTTGGTGCCCACGTGCCCCTGCACGCGCAGCACGATGTCGTGTCCGACGTCCACGCGGAAGTCGATCAGACTGCCGAGAAACGTCCGCTCCCGCACCGTGCCCCGCAGGCGGTTGCGCCCCGCTGCGGGCGCCGCCGCGTCACCGATCTCCAGATGCTCAGGACGAAGGCTCAGGAGCACCTCGTCGCCCTCGCGCAGCGCCGTGCCGCCGCGGGCTCCGATTGGCCCGGCCGCTGTGTCCAGCACCAGCCTATCCCCGGCGAACGTCCGCACACGGCCGGGGAGCAGATTCGTCAGCCCGATAAACCCGGCCACCGCCGCCGATTTGGGCCGATGGTATACCTCCTCAGGCGGATCGTACTGTTCCAAGGCGCCATGCATGAGAATCGCGACCCGGTCCGCGAGCACGAGCGCCTCCGCCTGATCGTGCGTCACGTACAGCGTGGTAATCGAGAACTCCCGCTGGAGTGATCGGATGTAGAACCGCATCTCCTCCCGGAGCTTTGCGTCCAGGTTCGCGAGTGGCTCGTCGAGGAGCAGCACGGCCGGGTTGATGATGAGCGCGCGCGCGAGCGCGGTCCGTTGCTGCTGGCCCCCCGAGAGCTGGCGCGGATAGCGCTGGCCCAGGCCCCGCAGGCCCACGCGGTCGAGGATCTCCGCAACGCGACGGCGGACATCCGCGCGTCCGAGCCTGCGCATTTCCAGCCCGAACGCGACATTCTGCTCCACGGTCAGGTGCGGGAACAGCGCGTAGTTCTGGAAGACCATGCCGCAGTTGCGCCGCTCGGGGGGCTCATCGGTCACGTCCCGGTCGCCGAGCAGGACGCGTCCCTCGGTGGGCGTCTCGAAGCCCGCGACCATGCGGAGCGTCGTCGTCTTGCCGCAGCCCGAGGGTCCGAGCAGCGCCACCAGTTCGCCGGCTTCGAGCCGGAGCGTCAACTCCTGTACGGCGAGCGTATCGCCAAAGCGCTTCGTGAGTTGCTGAAGGACGATTTCGGCCATTGAGTCGAGGTTTGGGGTCTTCGTCCGCCCGAGGGGGGCGTCGCCGTAAGATCGGCCCCCCCTCGGTGCGGACGCTACGCCTCTAGCAGTGTCCCGTCACCGCGTGGTTCCACTCGTCCGTCATCTTGTCGCGTGCGCCCGAGGTGTTGAGCCAGATGTAGTCCCAGCGCGGGATCCGGTTCAGCTGTTCTTGCGTGACCGGAATCAGCTTCGCGAGATCGCCGCTGACCTGCGTATGGCTGTTCGCCGGCGTCCAATAGAACTTTTCGGCCCACTTCTGCTGCACCGGCGGGCTGAGCCAGTAGTTGATAAAGGCGTAGGCCAGATCCTTCACCTTGCTCGTAGCCGTCACGTTCATGTCCTGCTCGAACATCCCGCAATAGCCTTCCTTCGGCAGGGCCCACTCCACCGGCAACCCCTGCGCCTTCAAGAACGCCCAGTCCGGCGCGTCGATGAGGCCGGCGTACGCCTCGCCCTGCGTGAGCATCGTCTGCTCGGTGCCGCTGAAGTCCACTTGGCGCGCCGCGCACAGGTTCTTGCCGATCCACTGCACCGCGGCGTCGTAGTTCTTGTAGTTGCCTGTGAGGATCTGCGCCATCTTCAACACGTGCTGCGGTTCACCCGAGTTTCCGATGGTGAAGATCGCGGTCTTGTTTCCATACTTGGCCAGATCGAGCCAGGACTTCGGCGGATCCGGAATCTTGTCCGACCGGTACGTAATCCCGAGCGCGCCGATCAATCCGAGGACGCCCACGTCCTTGGGCTGGCGCAGCGCTTTCGGAACGAAGTTCAAATTCGGCACCTTGTCCATGGGTAGCGGCGCAAACATGCCCTCGAGCCGCAACTGCGCGACGTAGGTCTCGTTGCCCGCGTAGATGTCGTACGGCGCGCTGGTCTTCCCGGCGACCTGCATCCTGGCGAACCAGTCTTTGGCGAGCCCGATCGCGAGCTCGACCTTCGCACCCGTCAGCGCTTCGAACGGAGGGATATGTTCGTTCTGCATAAAGTCCTGCCACGTGCCGCCGTAACTCGTGACTACCAGCGTCTGGCCCTTGAAATCGTTCGTCGCGCCGAAGGCAGGCAGGCCGTCGGCGAAAGCGCTGATAAGGGTGGATGCGGCTCCGACGCCGATCCCCACGGTCGTCAACCGTTGAAGCAATTCCCGCCGCGTCAAGCCTGCGGTGGCCGACGGATGGAGCATGCGCCGCACATCACGGTGCCGCACAAGACTTGCGAGATCCATATCTCTCCCCCGGCTACGGCATGTGAATCCGTGGCAGGAAAGCCTTGCCCATCGGGAGGTATTCGGCGGCGGGCGGAGGTCCGGCCACGCAGCGGGTGTATTCCACGGGGTCGTGAGCATTCCTTTATTCCGCTGCTCCCGAGCCCCCGGTATTCTTCGCCGGCCGATCCGTCGCCCGGGCCGGCCGGTTCACGGGGCCTTGCCGTCGACGAGCGCCTCCAAAGGCACGTACTCCTGGTCGAACCCAAAATGGCGTGGCCCGAGGTTGTCGATCCCCTCGGGCGTGCGGTACGGGGCCGGGCTGCGCACGCCCAGGACGGCGACGGACTGGCCCTCCCGCACCTCCGGATTTGTCAACGGACGCGCGGTCTCCGCCAACACGAGGATCAGCAAATCCGGTGCGGTGACGTACGGCCGGTTGTTGAGCCACGAGATCAGGTTCTCGTTCTTGAACCAAATACGGAACTCCGCGTCACGGTCGCGTCCTGTGCCACGGAGGTGGTGCTCCCCCCAGAAGAACCCGTCGCGGTTCTCGCCACGGGACCGTTGCACGACGCCGGTGAACAGGACGCGCCCGTCCACAGCGGCCGCAACCGCTTCGACAGGAACACGCTGGCCCGCCGCCTCCCGGATTGCTTCCCCGGTGCGCAGGCACTGGGTCAGCGTATTGGGAGCGACCACCTGCACCATGTCGCGAGCCTGGTACGGAAACGCGGCGACGCCGGTAAAGCCGAACGCGGCCACCGCCGTGTGCCGCACGTAGCGCTCTGCCACGTGGGGACCGGCCGCAGCGGCCAGGATCGCGGTGGTGCCCCAGCGGTCCACCATGGCCATCGGCCAGATGGGGCGGCCGTGCAGCACCGGAATGGTGTTGGCGATCTCCGGAATGGCCCGTCCCACGTAGTCGGCATCGGCGACCGTCAGGCCCGTAGCGGCGCCGACGGCGAGCGCCGCCGCCGTGTTGGACGCTCCCAGCTCCGGCGGGACGATCACGGAGATGCGATGGCCGATGTGCCGGGCCAGCGCCTCAATGGCGCGAGCTTGAAAATCGGGCACGGTCGGGTCGCCCAGGCCGAGCCGCTTCTGCTGTTCGACCATCTCCGGGGTCGGCGGAGCGGTCGTTCCGGTCCGACTGATGCGAGTGGTCCACGCGTCGCCGGGGATCTCGCTCAGGTCCGTCCACCTGAGGGGATGACCGGCATCGGCTTCTCTCCGCAAGAGCCCGAGGCCGACCTGGGGATCACCGCCACCGCCGCTCCCGAAAAACGCGCACCCCATCACGAAGTCTTCGCGTTCACGCTCAGAGGTCAGTGTATGGCTTGGCATTATTGAGATTCCCCCCTTCCGCGTCCAGTATAGCCGAGCACCTTCGGGAGCGGAAGGCGACCGGAGAGCAACAGCCGATGTCGTGCCTGCGCGTTATCGGCTCTGTCACATCCGATGGGACCACTGTGCATGCGCCTGCTGCAGTGGCGGCGCTGTGCCATGATGGTCGGGAATCAGCGCGGGAAGTCTGCTGTTTCGACGACAATCTTAATACTGGGTACGTACACTAAAAGGTTGGGGGGATGATCCCAATACGGACTGGGAGGCGCCATGAGAAAGGTGCGCGTGTTCGAGTCGATCTCCATCGACGGCTACTTCACTGACGCCAGCGGCGACATGAGCTGGGCGTACGCCGGCCGCGAGGACGCCGAGTTCGCCGACTGGGTTAGCGCGAATGCCAGCAAGGGCGGCGAGCTGCTCTTCGGACGAAAGACCTACCAGATGATGGAGGCGTACTGGCCGACGCCGCTCGCGGCACAGCAGATGCCGGCCGTGGCGAGGGCCATGAACGCCGCCAGGAAATACGTCGTATCGCGGACGATCCAGCCGGCTTGGAACAACACGTACCTCCTCCGGGGCGATCTGGTCAAGGCCGTCCGCGACCTCAAGGAGAGCGACGGACCGGACATCGTGGTACTGGGCAGCGGCAGCGTGGCGGCGCAGCTCGGAGAAGCGGGGGTTGTGGACGAGTACCAGTTCGTGGTCATCCCGGTCGCGCTCGGCGGTGGACGGACGGTGTTCACGAAGCGTTGCAAGCTGCGCCTCCTCGACCACCGTTCGTTTTGCTGCGGTAACGTCGTCGTCACCTATGCCACGTAGGAATACTCTCGTCGAGGGCGGCGGGCTCCGACGTTCCCGCGTAGGCATCGGTACGCGCCCGAGCGCGCCTGGGTCGCAAACGCCACAATCGCCTCGAGACCGTGCCGATGCGGACGACTCGGGATCAGCTGTGCGGCACCACCTCAATCCTGGTCGTCGCGCTCTTCTGGCCGGTCGTGGGATTGGTCGCGACGGCTTCCAAGACGATCTTCACCCCGGAGAACGAGATCTTGACCGGGATTTTCGGGGTGATTGAAACCTGCCAGTTGCCCTTGCCGTCCGCGGTCGTATCCGCCCCGCCGAGTTGAGTGCTCATTCCGGAGATGGGAACGTTGGCGGTGAGGGTGGCGGTTACCGTCACCTTCACCCCGTGCGTGGCCGTGCCCTTGACAACGATCGGAGATCCTACCGCGGCACCGTTCTTGGGCGACGTGATCTTGGGGGGCGCCGGTGGACCCATTTGGAGGTTCGGAGCATTCGGGATATTGGTCGGAAGATTCGGGATCTGCGGTAGCTGGGGCACCTGCGGGGTCTGTGCAGCGACGGCTGTCACCCACCCAGCCGCGATGAACACCAGTAACGCTCCTAGTGCCGCCCGACGGACTCGCACACCATCTCCCCCTTCTGAATACCGGTTTGAGACGCCCTTTATGCAAATAGTATACTTCTCCGAGTTCCTTCCTGTTCCGTGAGCGCCCCTCTGCCGGGCTCGTTTCGCCGATCCACCTTGCTGTTGCCAGTGATTCCTCCGGTTCCAGCGGCAACGCCTCCTCGGGCGCCGGCGCGGTTTCTTCGAGACGGAGGGCCTGCTCGCTTCTCCCGTGCGTGCTTGGCGGAGACCGCCTTCTGCACCGTCGACACGGGGCGCGGTCACCTCTGGCAGAGACAACGATTCAAGCAGGCCCAGTCCGGGGAACGGGGCCAGGGTAACCGGAGGCGAAATCCCGCCAGCGATGCGCCTACGGATCAGGGCAGCCTCGGGGGGTGAGCGGAGATGTTCTTACGTCATAGGACTCTTGGTCGTGGTATTCTTGCTGATGGAATTGCAGTGAGGAGTGAGCCCGTCGCAGAGGATTTCCTTCTGGGACGATCGCGACGTTCCGGGAGCCACGGTAGACGCGTGACACACCCGCGGCATTGCTCTGGGATGGGCTCGACGCTACCGCGGGCCCTGACGACAGACCACCCTTTCGCAACGCTGCCCGGCTGACTGTGGAAGTGGTGACGCCGAGCGCCGCGCTTGTGGCAAGGTTCCAACTGACATGGACATTATTGGCTTTGCCCCCGTCCTGACATTAACAACTTCTCAACCTGGATTCCCACTGCGGCAACGCCAGGCAACAGTGCTCCTGCTCCCGGTGCGGACGCCGATGTGGCAGGCGACCCCGCGGGCCATGTGGGGTCGCAATGACGCCATCGCCCGGCGGCACGGGTGGGCCGGCGCCCGCTACGGCACGATCAGCACAGGACAGGGCGCCGCTTGTAGCACCTGCTGGCTGACGCTGCCGACCAGCAACTCGCGCGTCTGATTGAACCCACGCCGGCCGACCACGATGATGTCCGCCTCAACGGCCCTGGCGGTCTCGACGATCTGCGCGGCCGGCGCCCCACGCGGATGCCGCCGCGTCACCGTCGCGTCACACCCCTCGAAGAGAGCCGCCGCGGCGGCGGAGGCTCGCTCCGCGTCCGACTCCACCTCGTCAAGCATGTCGACCCCGTCGACATATCCGAACGCTGCGGTGGCCCCCACCGTGATCGCCTCCGCCTCCGTGAGGTGGAGTACAGAGACGATGATCACATCGGTCTGACGCAGATCCCGAGCGAGACGCGCGGCCACGCGCGCGGCACGCAGCGCGTGGAGCGATCCGTCGGTCGCGACGAGGATACGCATCGGGCCCCCCTTCCTCGCGCAGCCCTCCGCGAGCTGGGCTTCCGCTTCCAGCATACCGCTCGGTACCGCCGCGCACCACGACGGCGTCGGAGGCGGTGGCAATCTACCCCCGTAAACGTCTGCGAACCTCCGCGAATCGACCACTCTGATTTCCCAACGAGACATGGGGTTTCCGCGAAGAACCGCGAAAGGCCGAGAACAGGCGCGGCTTCGGTCGCATTTTCCGCTAATACGGCTGCCCCGATTTCCACGTACTTTGCTGGGGCTGGTATACAGCGGTATTGGCAATCCCTTGGTAAAGTGGGGCCGGGAAAACCAAAAAACACGGGCCTTTCGCTAGTAGCGCGAGTCGGAAATGTGTGACACAGGACTACGCTGATCTGGTGGATCTGCAAGGATCTCAAGAGGGCAGTCTGCGTGTCACTCATCAATGACTCAGTCCACTAGTAGGTCCAATCCCGAGAGCGGACTTCCTGCCAGTTGGCGGCCAAGCGCGGGCGGTTCGGCAGCGGGCGCGCAAGCGGGCCGTCGCATCGAGCGGCCGAGACTGAGCTGACGCAAGGTTAGCCAAACCCGAAACGATAGGGGAAGGTAGGCTGCAAAAGGCGGCCTGTTTTCTTCCGGCAGATCCTAAGACACGGGCCGCGCGACAATGCCCATGACGCATTCGCTCTCTGCGTGGAACGGTCGCGGGGATCCGAAGAATCTGTTATCTTAGGTCTAATTACGTAGGCCCGCTTCGTCCATGTTGACCGGCCGAGGAGTGGGATGAATGCACCTTCCTGCCGTTGAGTTTCTCAGTGTTCTCGTCGTCACCTTCGTGGCGTTATTCCCGGTTGTCAATCCGATCGGCGATGCCCCGATCTTTCTCAGCCTCGCGCGGCGTTACCCGCAGTCCGCCCAAAGGGTCCTAGCAAACAAGATCGCGGTGTACGGATTCGCGCTCCTCGCCGTGTCGCTGGTGTTCGGCAGTGAAATCCTCGCTTTCTTCGGCGTCACCCTGGCCATCGTGCAGATCACGGGCGGGCTCGTGCTGGTGTCCACAGGGTGGAATCTGCTCAACCAACCGGACGCCGATGATTCCGACAAACAAACACCGGCCACGCTGGAAGACGCCCTGCAGCATGCCTTTTATCCCCTGACGCTCCCGATCACCGTGGGCCCGGGTTGCATTTCCATCGCCATCACAATTGGCGCCCATTTGAGATACCAAGCGGGCCCCGGCTTTGAACATGGCTATCCACTTCACTTCCTGGCGGCGTTGACGGGTATGTTTCTCGTGTGCCTTCTGGTGGCCATATGCTACGGGAACGCGGAGCGGCTGGTGCAAATGCTCGGCAAATCGGGCACGACCATTCTGACGCGCCTCTCCGCGTTTATCCTGATGGCGATCGGCGTACAGATCATGTGGAATGGCTTGAGTTCCGGCATGTCACAGATGATCACGCATCTGATGAATCTCGCAAAATAGGGCTGACATGGATGTGACGACAGAGTAGAGGTTGAATTCATGCCGGCAAATGTGCCGTCGCCAGGCACACCGTATGCGGAGTGGGTTCCCTATGGGAGCCGCGATGCGGCCGCCCTGGCGATTATCCTCATCGTCGTCGCAGCGGCCCTCGCATATGCTGGGACGAGGGTGCGAAGCCCGATCGGCGTGGAGAGACCGGGGCGAACGGTCAGCGGCTTCATGATCGCCATTTGGGTGTTAGCGATCTGTACGTTCCTGGTCGCCGTTTATGCGTACGCCATACAAATGAGACAGCTGCATCTGCTTGCGACTCCACCGAGGGGGCAGGGTGGGTTGCGCCGGGCAGCGTTCCGGGTTGGAACCTTGCCCGATGCGGCGGTGACGTTTTTCGTCATTCTCTACCTGACCAAAGCATACGGCTGGAAGGCCGCGCTCGGCAGCGCCCTCGTTGGCACGGCCGCCGCTCCGATGATCTTTGAGCTACCGTTCGATCTGATCGTCATGGGGAGGACGTACCCTCCCATACCCCCCAATCCGGTGCTCTATCGAGCGCTCTTTTTCCTTCCGTTGTTTGTCGTTGAGCTTTCGACGATCTCGCTGCTGACGCTGCTCCCGCCTATGCGAATCACCCGGCAGGCTTGTTACGCTCTCGCGGGGATGTTCGCGGTGTTCTCGGTTTGGGCGGCTTTTGGATTTGGCCCTCCCGCGGGGCCGCTTCCCAAAACGCTCAACGTGATCGCGAAAATGCTGTGTTTCGTCACCGTGATCATGCTCTTCGTACGGCAGGGACGCGCGGGACTCGCCGATCCGCGCGCGTCGTCTTGAGCCCATGATCAAGTGGCAATGCGGGCTCGTACAAACGGACGTCACTTCTCCTGCCGGTTCTCGACCGTCGCGGACCTTGTGGACTTTGCGCCATGCCCGTCTCTGCACACGACCTTTGCCGACATCGCGATTGACGTCGCGTGTCCCGCCTGGAGTAGCGCGGACGTGGCCGGTGCCCGGAGCCGATCATCCAGTCGGCATCACGCTGCGATCACGATCTTCCCGAACTGCCGATTAGACTCGAGATAGCGGGGCGCTTCGACAATTTCATCCAGGGTGAAGACCTTGGCGATCACCGGCCGGAGTGCAACGGCTGGACCTCGATGTTCTCGATCTTCAGGACCTCAGGGCCGCCCTTCCCGTGGAGACGCACGACGCGTGGCATTACAGCCGACCTCCTTGGCGGCGGGTGAGCTCGGCCGCCTGCTGGAAGGACGGGCAGAACCAGGACTCGTCGTGGGCGCTCATCGCCTGCCGCCGGCCGCCGCTTCCTCGCGAATCCGCCGGAGCCACGGAACGAGTTCAGCGAGGAACGCTGGGTCGATCGCGTGCGGGAGGGGTGACTCACGGAAGTGGATGTCGGCGCCAGCCCCCTCCAGAAGGTCGCGCGCCCGCCGGGCGAAGTCGATCGGGATCACCGGATCGTAGGTTCCATGCCCGATTGCGACCGGGGGAAGCGGCCGGCCAAGGTCGAGCTCGAACCCCTCGACGATAGGGATGAAACCGCTGAGGGCGACGAGGGCCGCAGGACGCGCCCGGCTGGCGCCGAGCCCGAGCGCGTAGCTCATGACCGCACCTTGCGAAAAGCCGCCGAGGACGGTGCACTCCGGCGGAATCCCCACATCCTTGGCCAGCGCGTCGAGCCACGCGCCGACACGGTGATACGTGGCGTGAAACGTCTCCGGGTCAGGATACCCGACCCGGCGCACGGCATACCAGTGTGCGCCGCCCGGCGGAAACGTGAGCGGACCCCGCGGGGTCACCCCGAGCAGACGCCGCTCCGGATCGAGGACGTCGAGGAGCGGATAGAGATCGGCCTCATCGGCGCCGCGTCCGTGGAAGAGCACAAGGAGCCCTTCGGGCGCGGACGTCGCCGGCCGAATCCGATGCTTAAGCTGGTCGGATGCAGACATGCTCATATCACCAGCGCCTCCCAGTCGACTGCGCCCGCGTCTCTTCCTTCACGCGGGGTGACCGCCGCGTGCTCGGAAGCGGCGTCAGGATTTGCTCCAGCTCCGCGCGCCGGGGCTCGAACTTCGGCGGCAGCGAGAGTGTTTCACCGAGATGCTCGGCGGGCTCGTCGGTCGCGAAGCCCGGGCCGATCGTCGCAATCTCGAACAGGACGCCGCTCGGTTCGCGGAAGTAGATCGAGCGGAAGTAGAAGCGGTCGATGATCGGTGTCGGGCGACCTCCACCTCGGATCACTCGCTCCCGCCAGGAGGGGTGATCGTCCATTGACGATGCCCATGCGACGTGGTGCACGGTGCCGGCGCCGCTCGCACCCCGCGACGCAGTCTGATCGTAGGCGTAGAAGGAGCCACGCTGCTCCCCCCGGACCTCAAAGCGCTGATCGTCCACGGGGAGGAAGCCGAGCGTCTGCTCCAGGAAGCGCTGGCTCCGCTCCGGACCAGCGCTGTAGGCGCGAACGCCGTCAAAACCCTGAAGCGCCAGCCCGGCGGGGATCTCCGGATGTTCGGCGACGAGCGGCGCATCAGGGGCGGTGACGACACGAAGCTCGAGCCCGAGCCCCTCGGGATCTTCGAAGCCCAGGCTCTCTCCTGCGCGCGCGATCGCGACTCCGTTACGGCGCAGCCGTTCCTCCCAGAAGCCGAGCGCCTCGGGTGAGGCGACGCGCCAGACGATCCGGTGGACCATTCCTGCGCCGGCCTGCCCGCGCTGGAGACCCGGGTACTCGAAAAAGGTGAGGTCGGCGCCGGGGCTGCCGTGTTCGTCCGCGTAGAAGAGGTGGTAGACGGCCGGATCATCCTGGTTGACCGTTTTCTTGACCAACCGCAGGCCGAGTACCCGTGTGTAGAAATCCACGTTCCTCGGCGCGTCGGCTGTGATCGCGGTAATATGGTGAATCCCGTTGAGCCTCATCGCGCACCTCGCAATGGGTTCGATTTCATAATCGACTACGTTTCTGTAATCACCATGATTCCTCCCGAGAGATGATGCAGGCTTCCCCAAGACGACCGGAACGGGTCTGGGGACTGGTGCCGGGGCGTCCTGTACACTCCGATAAAGCCGGTCTCCGGCGGTTTCGGGTGCCGGCGCCTGAGTGGAGGGCGACTGATGAGGGTCGCGAGCGTCTGGACCGAGACTTCGCGCCCGCCCGGACACCGTGGGAGTGGACACCTTGTTGGAAGAGGTGGGCGGGCATGGAGCCGCAATCTCGAAATATACTCTCTCTGCCTGATATCGAATAGCTTGCCCTCTTCTACTCAATGAGGCGCTGACATTGAAGAAGGGCTGTTCCCATCAAGACCCTGTTTAGGATCCTAGAGCCAGAGATCTGCGTTGCCCCCGTACCATTCTCAACGGTCCGGGATCATCCATCCGTGATCCTGCCTCAAGGGCGCCTCCCAAAGGCGAACCTGGGCCTTGGTTCTAGAGCTGGGTTCCTGCCGAGGGGAGGACGAACGCGCGGCCGAGATCCCGACTCCATGGGTGCACCCGCATCGAACAAGCGGGTGGTAGCGGTGTCCGTGACCGTGGGCACGTTCATGGGTGGGGTCGGTGTAACTTTTCGACGGCGGTCTTGGAGCAGTGCCCGCAGTCCCTGCTCGTGTCACGATTGCCTGCACCCGTGTGGCCTGACCTGGGCACACCCCCATCGCGTCGTGCGCCCTTCCCGGGACCGAGTTCAGTCTCCGTTGGCTCGCGGACGCGCAGATGCCGCTTTTCGGTCCGCGCCCCGATGCCAACCGTCCCTCGGGGAGGCGCGGGTGACGGCGCGCGGGTGACGAGCGCGTCGATCGCACGGTTGAGGCCGCGCGTGCTCCCACAGCACGCTCGAACGCGCCGGCCTGCGTCTCGGCAACGCAGCTTGCGCGAGCGTGAGCGCTTGCACGCCGTGTGTCCGCTGCGGTACCGTGGGCGCCGTTCGTTGCGGATCAACCCGCCGCAAATGCTGCCGACGCGCAAGTTACCACGGGCGGTGCGCTGAATCGGGTGCGGACCTGATGGAGCCCGGCGTGAAGCGGGCGCATGATAGGCGTGACATGAGGCTTCATCCACGGCACGTCCGGTTGCGACTCGGCCGCGGCCGGCGTGGAGGGCATGACCGGCTCGCAAGGGCCTCGACGGGGACGCATTCGCCTGCAACGGGAAGACGCGCATGACCATGGTTAACCTGTTTCAAATCGCTTGGGAGTCGCTGCGTCGGAACGCCACGCGATCCTTGCTCACGATGCTCGGGATCATCATCGGCGTAGGTGCGGTGATCACGTCGATGGCCATTGGCGCGGGAGCCCAAGCGCTGGTGTTGGCTCAGATCGAGAGCCTCGGGGCGAACCTGGTCGTCGTGATTCCCGGTGCCATCACCAGTGGCGGGGTGAGTCTCGGCACCGGTAGCCAGACGACCCTGACTCTCCCCGATGTGACTGCCGTCGCCCAGACGGTGCCCGATATCGCGGGAGCCGTGCCGTTCTCACAAACCAGCGCCCAGGTGGTAGCGGGCAATGCCAACTGGTACACGGCCATTGGGGGCAGTACGCCAGCGTTTACGGTCGTTCGGAACTGGTCCGTTGCGACTGGACGGTTCTTCACGCAGGCCGAGGTGGATCACGTCTCAAAAGTCGCGGTCCTCGGGGACACGGTGGCGCAGAACTTGTTCCCGGAGGGCGGCGCGGTCGGATCCACCGTCATTGTCCGCAGCGTGCCGTTTCGCGTGATTGGTACCCTTGTGGCGAAGGGCCAATCCGGGTTCGGTCGGGACCAGGACGACACGGTGATCATTCCCATCACCACACTCCTGGATCGCCTGACGGGACAAACCTGGGTGAATGCGATCTTCATTTCCGCGGCGGAGGCTGAGGCGGTGCCCGGGGTGGTCGACGCGACCGAGCGTCTTCTGCGTCTGCGGCATCATTTGACGGTGGCGGAACCCGACGATTTCTCAGTCCGCAATATCGCCGATATTCAGCAAGTCCGGCTGGCCACCTCCCAAACGCAGGCATTGCT
>Ga0187782_10000155_pt1 | contig 41373 bp, 34 predicted proteins | sample 0715_SJ02_MP15_2_FD_132454 | JGI IMG/M metagenome (GOLD analysis project Ga0187782, IMG submission 132454) | Tropical peat soil microbial communities from peatlands in Department of Meta, Colombia - 0715_SJ02_MP15_20_MG | ecosystem: Environmental > Terrestrial > Soil > Wetlands > Peat | place... | reverse complement strand
TGGTGGAGGCGGGGGGAGTCGAACCCCCGTCCGAGAAGCCTTGCCACCCGAAGACTACATGCTTATCCCATTCCAAGGGTTTCGCCGGAGGAGCTCAGAACGGGCAAGACGCGCCGCCGGCTAGTCCGATTGATCTCGCCGCTGCGCTACGGACCGAAGCGCAACGGCCAGCCTACTGTGTGACGCCTCATCCCAAGCGCGCAGGCGACGCTTGGGGAGACGCGCTACCTACTTTTGGTTAGGCAGCGAGAGCCAACTGGGAGTTGCCAGTTGTGTTGTTTCACCCGATTGCGGGCAGGTGAGGCCCGGCATGCCTTCGAGCCGCGACAGCTTCCGTCGAAACCGTGTCGCCCCCGATGGATAAATACATTTTATCACCCTGCGGAGAGCTGCGCCAAAGGAGCGCGTCGGGAGTCGCTTGCGAGGAATCAGCGCGTGAGCATCGCGATGAGCGGAGCGTACATGGGGTAGCGGGCGCTTAGGTCGTCGCGCTTGCCGAGCTCGAAATCGGCTGGATCGAATCCGGGCGACATCGTGGTGCCCATCAGCGCGAACTTACCTCCGGGCGCGAGCCGCGATCCCTGCCACGTGCCTCCGCAGACCTTGTGCTGCACACGCATCCCCGCAGCGATGTCTTGGCCGATCAAGACGGCTTCCGCCGTGCCATCCGGCTTGAGCATCAGCATCTCGACCGGATCACCCAGATAGAAATGGTAGACCTCGTCGCCCTTCAGGCGATGCATCGCTGAAAAGGTATCCGGCGTGAGCATGTAGTAGATCGCCGTGGAGAGTGGCCGCTCGCCGGCATAGCAGTTCGGCAGCGCCTCTTTCGGCAGCCGGTGCGCGGATCTACAAACTTCCGCGAATAGCCCGCCCTCGCCTGGAAGTGGCTCCAACTTGAGCAGCTTACGCACCTGCTCCGCCGTCAGCATGGCTGCGAAGATACGGACGACCGTCCCTCAACGCAAGCAAAACCTCGCAGCAAAACTCCGCGACCGATCGCCATTCCGCTGGATGCTGCACGGTCAGGAACCTACTGCGGGAATGTCAGTTGACACCCCCAGACACCGTTTCCATAATCGAAAAGGCGGGGAATTCCTTGACAGAACGCCAAAAATCGCTTGATCGGTCTCTCGAAGACGCCGTCTCTCGAGCGCTGCGCGACAATCTGGTGCCGCTCCAGCGGACCGCGAACGATCTCCAGCAGGCGTACGCCGATCTCGTCGCTGCGTGCTCTTCCAGCCGCCCAAGCAATGCGCTGCCTGCGATGCTTCGCGCGCAGACGGCGGCCTCTGCCCTGGCCGCTGGGCTGTCGGTACTCTCGAACTTCGTTGCCGTGGCGCTGAAGCCGCGCGACACCGGCGACGAGGACGATCAGACGAGCGCTGCGACCGCTGTCGCCGAACCTGAGGCCGAAGTCGAGCCACCCCCGCCCGCGGAGGAGTTGCCGGTCGCGGCCGTTGAAGCGCCGGTTCATGCCGCCACGATTGAGCCGCCTGAAGTTGCCGAGCCAGAGCCGGCAGTTGAGGCTCCCGCCTTCGACGTTGCGAGTCTTCCCTCCGATCAACAGGACCTGCATCGCCGCGCGAACCGGGTAGCCAAAGTGGCTATGCAGGACATCAAACTATTGCGGCCCAAGGACGTTCGTCTGGGCTGCGAGCACAAAGATATCTGTGTCCGCCTGCGAACCGATCTCGATAAAGCCCGGAAGGAATACGACCGGCGTTTCCGCGCAATTCAAGATCATCCCGTGGACTACTTCCATCACTGGGCGGTGGAGATTCTCGGCGGGGGAGATCCGGAAACCCTCGGAGAGTATCCCTACCCCTCCCCGGTCCTGCGGCATTAGAATTTCGGCGATGAGATTTTTCAGCCGGCCCGTTGCCACGCTTGTTGTGTTGCTCGTAGTGTGCTCCGTCTGTCTTGCTGCGACAGGATCGAAGACAACCGCTCCGGCGGCCAAACCTGCCCTCACAGAGAGCCAGCTCGAAAAGCTTGCTCGGTCGCTGAAAGGCCCGCGCTCTTCCCAGGCTTACGCGCAGTTGAGTGTTTTCGCGTCGCAGAAGTCCACCGGCGTGTTGGGGATGCGCGCCGCACTCGCACTCGGCTATTTTGACTATGCGAAACAGAACTACGCGCAGGCGCTCAAGTGGCTGGCGCGCGCCAAGAGCGATCCATTGCTGGCCGATTACGCGCTCTACTGGACTGGCGCGGCGGATTTCGCGCGCGGCCACGGTGCCGACGCGGTTACAGAACTTAGGGAGTTTCTCGCCGGCTATTCGGATTCCGTCGTCGCTGATCAAGCGCTGCAGACGCTCGGCGAAGCTGCGATCGCCTCGGATCGCCCCGCGGCCGCTGTCGCCGCGCTCGATGCTTCTCCCTTGACTCCTCAACGCCCCGCGCTGATCCTGCTGCGCGCCGAGGCCCACGAACACCTCGGCCAGATGATCGAAGCGGTGGCGGACTATGAGTCCGTCTACACGCGGTTCGCCACGAGCGATCAGGCGCGCGAAGCCGGCGTGAAGCTCGGTTACCTGCGCGGCTCTTTGGGAGAAAAATTTCCGGCGCTCTCGCTTGAACAGCGGCTTTCGCACGCCGCCATGATCTTTGGAGCGAAAGAATGGCGCGACGCTCGCGAGGAATATACCGTCTTGCTGCCGGAGCTATTGGGCGCCGATCGCGAGCGCGCGCAACTCCGCATTCTCGAATGTGGCATGGCTCTTGGTGCGGGGCCATCCGAAGTGGCCGGACTGGCGATCATCGATCCGGACGCTGACGGCGAGCGCTTCACCTCACTTGCGGACTTTTACCGCTCTCAGAACCAGGACGCGCAGATGACGGCAGCAGTGGAATCAGCCATTTCGCGTGCGCCGCAGAGCCACTGGGCCGAATCCGCGCTGTTCTTGGCAGGGAATTACTACTGGGTGCAGCTCGATCGCGATCGCGCCGCGAGCTACTACAAACGCGTCGAGGAAACGTATCCGGCCGCGCCTGACGCAGCCTCGGCGCAGTGGCGCGTCGCATGGACCGCAGTCCTGAAGCGCCAGCCCGATTGCGCGGATTTGCTCAAAGAGCATCTCCGCCGTTTTCCGGGCTCGCCGTACACATCCGACGCGTTGTATTGGCTCGGCCGGCTGGCGGAGGAATCGGAGCAGTCGTCCCTTGCGCGAAGCTATTACACGAAACTTTCCGAGCGGTATCCGCAGAACTATTTCGAGAGCCTCGCCTCTGCTCGTCTCAGCGCGCTCGGCCCCGGCCCCGTGCAAGTCTCTGACGTGATCGCCCAGATTCCGCCCGTATCCGCGATACCGAAATTGGACGGCGTGATTCCACTCGCCGCTGTAGGGCATCAGGCGCGCGCCGATGCGTTGCGCTCTATCGCGTTCGATGCATCGGCGGAGCTGGAGCTGCGCGCCGGGTATGCGGCCACCGGTGAGCCGCGGCTTTTGCTGGAAGCCGCTGAAGCGGCCGCAACCTCCGGCCACTACGGCGCCGCGATCGTCACCGTGCGGCAAATCTTTCCGCAGCTCGAGTCGCAGCCGTTTTCAGAGGTCCCGCGCGACGTGTGGACCACTGCGTATGCTTTGCCATTTGAAGCGCCGATTCAGAAATGGTCATCGCATGCAGGACTCGACCCGATGCTCGTTGCAGGCCTCATTCATCAGGAATCCGCATTCGATCCCGAGGCCCGCTCGGGAAAAAATGCGATCGGCTTGATGCAACTTTTGCCCAAGACAGCCCGACTGCTGGCCAAACAGCAGAGGATTCGTTATTCCCGCGCGGAGCTTACCGATCCGGATTACAATGTGCGGCTCGGAACCGCTTACTTCGCGCAATTGGAGAAGCAGTTCGGCAGCGTCGAAGCGGCGCTCGCTGCCTACAACGCGGGCGAGGATCGCGTGATGGCGTGGACGGCCGGACAGACTTACCGCGACACGGCCGAATTCGTCGATTCGATTCCGTTCACCGAGACGCGCCAGTACGTCCAGATCATCGCGCGCAATACGGAGATTTATCGCCGGCTCTATGGCTCTGAAAACAACTCCCGCGGCACCCGGGTTAGCGGCGGCCACTAGCTCCAGACTTTCCGCCAAAGCGGAGCAGTTCACCGAATCGGTGATCCGCGAGATGACGCGCCTGGCCATCCAGCACAGCGCGGTGAATCTCTCGCAAGGCTTTCCCGACTTTCCTGCTCCCGCTGCGATCAAAGACGCGGCCAAAGCGGCCATCGACGCGGACATCAATCAATATGCGATCACCTGGGGCGCAAAGAAATTCCGCGATGCGATCGCCGCAAATTTCCAGCGCACGCAGGGCGTCAGTGTGGATCCCGAGCGCGAAATCACCGTCTGCTGTGGCTCCACGGAGGCGATGCTTTCCGCGATGCTCGCCATCATCAATCCGGGTGATGAAGTGGTCGTCTTTGAGCCGTTCTACGAGAATTACGGTCCGGACGCGATTCTTTCCGGCGCAACTCCTCGCTTCGTCAAGCTCCATCCGCCGGATTGGACGTTCGATCCAGCGGAATTGGCCTCCGCGTTCGGCCCTCGCACGAAGGCCATCATTCTCAACACGCCCAACAATCCGACGGGAAAAGTCTTCGAGCGCGCCGAACTCGAAACGATCCGCGACCTCTGCGTGAAGTGGAACGCGTTCGCCATCACGGACGAAATCTACGAACACATGCTCTACGACGGCGCGCGCCACATCTCCTTCGCCACTGTTGACGGAATGCGCGACCGCACCATCACGATCAACGCGCTGTCGAAAACATACAGTGTCACCGGCTGGCGCGTTGGCTGGGCGATCGCCGCGCCCGAGGTAACCGCCGCGATCCGTAAAGTGCACGATTTCGTGACGGTGGGCGCGGCGGCGCCGCTGCAAGAGGCGGGCGCCGTGGCTTTACAGGTGCCGATGAGCTATTACGAGACTCTCGCGCGCGAATATCTCATCCGTCGCGATCGTTTGCTGGGGATTCTCACGGCTGCTGGATTTAAGTGCTTCAAGCCGCGCGGTGCGTATTACATCATGACGGACATTTCTGCCTTTGGCTTCCCGGATGATGTCGCTTTCGCGAAATATCTCGTGAAGGAAATCGGCGTCGCCGCCGTGCCGGGATCGAGCTTTTACCGGAATCCCGCGGACGGCCGCACCCACCTCCGCTTTACATTCTGCAAGAAGGAATCCACGTTTCAGGCCGCAGCCGAGCGCCTCGCCAAGCTTCGCCCCCGGTAAACTCTTCTCCGGGGAGGGGCATAGCACGTTGTGCGCGAAAGCCCTTCCTGCCACTCAGGTGTTCAAATCGAAGGATTGCTTGTAATCCGGAATCGTAACCGGCCAGTGATATTGCGTCGCTATGGCAGTCCGGAACGAATCGAGTGCGTTCGGCTCTCCGTGAACCAAAAACGTCTGCCGCGGCTTTGCCTGCATGCCTGACAGCCATCGAAGCAGCTCGCTCTTCCCGGCATGGGCCGAGAGCTGCCCGATTTCTACGATCTGCGCCCGCACGGGAATTTGCTCGTGATGGATGCGCAGGTATTTTGCGCCGTCGAGCAGCGCGCGACCGCCGGACCCTTCCGCCTGATAGCCGACCAGCAGGACCGTGCTGCGCGAATCCGGCAGTCGGTGCGCCAGATGGTGCTTGATGCGCCCTCCTGTGATCATCCCGCTCGCCGAAATGATGATGCAGGGAGTGACGACATCGTTGATCTTCTTCGATTCCTCCACCGTTCGCGTCATGTGAACTTCGTGGCAGTTCAGAGGATCGTGATTGCCTGTCGTCTCCTCTTTCGAGAATTCGGCATCGTGGTCCTCGCGATGGCTCATGTAGAGGCCTGTCACGCTGATCGCCATCGGGCTATCGACGAACACGGGCAGATGCGGAATCCGCTGCTGCTCTTCCAGCCTGCGCAGGTAATACATGAGCGTCTGTGTTCGTCCGACGGTGAAGGCAGGTATCACGACCGAGCCGCCTCGCTTTGCCGTGCGATTCACGATGTCGGCAAGTTCGTCTTCAACGGAACCAGCCGGATGATCGCGATCGCCGTAAGTTGATTCGCACAGCAGATAATCCGCATGCGTCGGTGGTTCCGGGTCCTTCAAAATCGGCTGGTCGTAGCGTCCCACATCGCCGGAAAAGACGACCAGCGTCTGTTTCCCGTTTTCGGTGATCGTGAGTTCGAGCCAGGAGGAACCGAGAATATGCCCGGCGTCGTGGGGCCGCACAGAAAACTGCGGGCTGATTGCGAAACTGTCCGCGCGGGGAATCACCTGGAATTGTCGCAGTGTCGCCTGCGATTCCTCGACGGTGTAGAGCGGTAGCGGAGGTTTGTGGACGCTATAGCCTTTTCGTGCTGCGTACTCCGCGTCTTCTTCCTGCAGATGAGCAGAATCGGGAAGAAGCAGTCCGCACAATTCCTGAGTCGCCGCGTTCGCGTAGATCGGTCCGCGGAAACCATCTCGCACGAGCCGCGGAAGATACCCGGTATGATCGATGTGAGCGTGCGTGAGAAGCACCCAGTCGATTGTGGCCGGATCGATGGCCAGTTTTTCCCAGTTCCGCTGCTTGAGCTCCTTTGAGCCCTCGAAGAGTCCGCAATCGACCAGCAGGCGTTTGCCGCCCGCCTCGATCAGATATTTCGAGCCTGTGACAGTTCGCGCTGCGCCGAAAAACGTGATTTTCGCCATGGGCCAGATTCTAATGTGCGCTGGCGGCGAACTCCGCGACTTTTTTCAACGGTTCGGTGCGCGGGACACATTAACTTGTCGTGATATCAATTCTCGTTTTGTTTACTCGAATGTATCTGACTTCCTGCGGTCATTCGTGTCAACACAACGAAAGTTCGAGGGCCTTTGTTTGACGCTTCGCGTCGGCGGGTGTTATAAAAGAGCGAGCCGCAGTCGGTGGGGCCGTGGCGCAGTTGGGAGCGCGCCTCGATGGCATCGAGGAGGTCGAGGGTTCGAATCCCTTCGGCTCCACCAAATCGGTCCGGTTATGCGACTTCAGGCGAATTGCCCGCAACTCTCTCGTAACAGACTGAAACGGAGCGGCTTAGGTCCGGTTTGGCTCGAGTGGCAGTACTTTCGTCCTGTCTTGTGGAAACCGCCTTTCTGCTATGCTAGGAAACATAACGGCCTAGATGGTGTCTAAGGAAATAGGAACAAGCCCCGGGAGCGCGACGCAACCGATGGCTGAGCTGGCACAAAGCCTGTCTTGGGTACGCGACGAAGCCGAGCTGGTCGCAGAGCTTCAAGCCGGCTCTGATTCCGCATTCGACTACCTGGTCACCTACTACCATTCCAGCGTCTACAACCTGGTCTATGGGATCCTGTCTGACGCGGCCGACGCCGCGGACGTGACGCAGGAAGTCTTCCTCCGAGTCTTCCGCGGTATTCATGGATTCAGGCGCAGCAGCTCCCTCAAAACGTGGCTTTACCGCGTTTCCATACGCCAAGCCTTGAACCATCGGCGCTGGTGCTGGCGGCATCACCGGCAGCAAGTTTCCATCGACGCGGACGCGGAAGAAAACGGCTCCCTGCACGAGCTCCAGAACTCCGACGCGACTCCTTTCGAGCAGTGCGCCACGCACGAGATGCAGGTCAACGTCCGGCGCGCGCTCGCGGAGGTTCCTCCCATTTTCCGCAGCGCCGTGATCTTGCGAGACCTTGAGGGGCTTTCCTACGAAGAGGTTGCCGAGGTCCTCGAGGTATCGGTTGGCACGGTAAAATCGCGCATTCTTCGCGGCCGCCGCATGTTGAAGGAGATTCTCGATCCGCTGCTGCACGCGCCGGAACATCCGGCGACGGAGGCGTCGAATCACCCATCGCGAGTTGCTCAGCGTCTCCGCGAGAAAATACATTTCGTGCCGCCGGTGGATGCAGTCGTCGCTTCCGGCCCGGTCGTTCAAGAGACGGCGGAAGCGCGAGGAGCTGAGCCATGAACTGCCGCGAAGCTCAGCGTTACCTCCCTGGCTATTTGGACGGGGCCATTCTGGCCCGCGAACGCGCTCATCTGCGAAAGCATCTCGACTCTTGCGGCAATTGCCGGCGCGAGCTTGAGCGGTACTGTCTGCTCGCCGCGCACTTGGCCAAAGTTGAACCAATCGTTCCGCCCCCTGACTTGGCCATGAAGATTCGGGTGCAGGCATCGCGGAAGCGGTCCGGATGGGCGGGTATCGGCGAGTTGTGGGCCCGCGCTCATTTGATCGCGCACAATATTCTCAGGCCGTTGGCGGTGCCTGCTACGGGCGGCGTGATGACTGCGATCGTGGTTTTCGTGTTCGTCACGCAAGGCATGCTCATGGGGATGCCGGTCGGCACTGTCGCGGACGATCTTCCCCTGAATCTGGTTCAGCCGGCGCAACTCGAAAGCCTGGCGCCGTTCCCGGTGGCAGACATAGGTGACGCGAGCGACCACGCGAACTCGGGTGCTTTGCTGCTCGAAGCAACTCTCGATGCGCAGGGGCAGGTCGTCTACTACAAGATTCTGTCTGGCCCGACCGACGCCGCAGTGCAGCGTCAGATCGATCAGCTTCTTCTCTTTTCCCGCTTCCGGCCCCAGCTGGGTTTTGGGCGTCCGATGGGTGGCGGCCGCGTCCTGCTCAACTTCAGCGAAGTTCGCGTCCGCGGATGATATCGGCGCGCGCGATTCCGCACGCGTTCTCGGAATTCTTGACTCCCGCTGGCCCGCTCGTTACAGTTTGAACGTAAGTGCGGATGGCGCGAATGCCGCGTGTAAATCGGGGGAATTTTCCTGCCCGGCGAGTTGAATCGTAATTGACAAGGCTCCTATCTTGAAGAGTCCGCTCACCCGAAGGTTCCTGCAAGCCTCTTTTGCAGCCTCCTTCTTGACGCTTCTGATTGTGGTCGGCGCTGCCGTGCTCAAGGCGCAAACCGACAGCTTCGGCATCGGCGTGGACGCCAGCCCGCAGGTTTTTGCAACGATGTGCGCGCTTGACGCGGCGGGATTCGATGCGGACGAAAGCACCCTTGCCGAGATGCCACAGCGGCTGGCGCTTCGCGCCGATTTGCTCAAGATGCAGGGCCCAGCGGCGGAAGCGATCCGCCAATTCTATCGCGACCACGCTCTGGCGAATTCGGCCGATACGCTTTCGCGATATGTCACCTTCGCTCTGACGGCCGGGCCTCCTCCGGGCTTCCAGTTTGAAATGGATCGCGAGCTTCTCCCGCCCGACGTAGTCTCGATCGACGGATTCCAGGAGTTGCTGGTCGCCTTTTATCGAGAAGCGCGACTCGATGTTCGCTGGGCCAAGATTCAGCCTGAATACGAGCCCCTCGTGGGCCGCTATCGCGCTCCGGTGCGGCGCGTCGTGACGGTCTCCAACGCGTACCTGCGCGAGGTGGACAGGCCCTCGACGGGCCGCACGTTTTCGGTCTACGTTGAGCCCCTCGTCGGGGCGCGCACGAATTTCCGCAATTTCGGAGATCGGTACGCCATCGTCGTGGGCGCCAATCCTGACGCCAACATCGACGCGATCCAGCACGCCTATTTGCATTTCATGCTTGATCCGCTGGTGCTGCGCCATCGTCCTTTGGTTGACATTCGGCGGGGCCTTTTGAATGTCGCGGGCCGCGCCCCGCGCCTCCCCGACGAATATCGCGAGGATTTTGTCGCCTTCACTGACGAATGCCTGATCAAAGCCGTGGAGCTGCGGCTTCGCCGTCTTTCTGCGGATCGTCTTGAAGACACCCTAAAGGATGCAGACTCGTCCGGCTTCATCCTCGTTCGTCCGTTCGTCGCGCAGTTGCAGAAATTTGAAAAAGACGAGCCTGCGATGTCGTACTACTTTCCGGACTTGATGGCGGGGATCGACGTCGATGCGGAACAAAAACGGTTGAAGGATTTTGCATTTGCTCCGGCCGAAGGCGCGCCGGCCCAAGATGAGCATGGTGTCGCTGCTCAACCGCAGCCCTCCGAACTCGAGCGTTGGCTCGCGGAAGGCGATCGCGCGATCGCCAGCAAAGATGCTTCGGCGGCCACCGCCACCTTCGAGACAGTGCTGGCGAAATATCCGGATGAGCCGCGCGGCCTCTTCGGTCTTGCGATTGCTTCCGTCCTCTCCGGCAAGGCCGACCGTGCCCGCGGCCTTTTTGAGAGGCTGGTATCGTTGCAGAGGTCGGCGCCATCCGATTCGCAGGGATCGACGCAGCCGATCGATCCGGGAATCATCGCGTGGTCGCATGTCTACCTGGGACGAATTCACGACCTGGAAGACGAACGGGATGCGGCCGTGGATGAGTATCGAGCCGCTCTGGGCGTCGAAGGAGCGCCCGAAGCAGCGCGTGCGGCTGCGCAGAGCGGCGTCGAGACTGCCTACAAACCGCCGGAACGCCCCGGTGAGAATCGCCAGCCGCAACCGTGAACTTGGTACCTGATGGAATGGCCGCTTCGCGCATAGCCAGGGGAGGACGCTTGAACATGAGGGTTCGGTCGGCGCTATCCATGGCCAGGGGCCTCGCAGACCGCTGCAAGCAGGGAGCGGAAGGCGCGTCAAAGCTCGCCCAGCTCAAATAAAGGTATTGAACCGACAACGGAAAAGGATGAGAACCATGCATCGTTCAATGAGAATTCGACTTCACGTCAGTGCCGTCTCATTTGCGGCGGCCACTGTGTTTGCAGGAGTCTGTTTTGCGCAGGGCACCAATCCGAACAAGGTGGTGGACCAAGAGCAGCTCCAACAGCAGGACCAACAACTCAAGCAGCATCAGCTCGAGAGCGCCAATCCTGCGCCAGCGAAAGTGGATCCGCAGGAAGAAGCCGCGTACAAGGCCTTCTATGACACGAAGGCGGAGGACGCCGACGCCAGAATCCAGTTGGGCCAGGCTTTTGTGCAGAAGTATCCAACAAGTCACTACGCGGAATCCGTATACGCAGGGCTGACTCAGGCCTATTACGTGAAAAACGACTGGAAGGACTTTTATGCCAGCTCGGATAAGGCTCTGGCGCTAAATCCAGACGACGCCTCCGTCTTGGTGATGGTCGGATGGGTGATCCCGCACGCGCTTAATCCGAACGACCCGGATGCATCAAGCAATCTGGATAAAGCCGAGCGCTATGAGAAACACGCCCTCGTTGTCATCGGCACGATGCAGAAACCGGCGAGCATGACGGACGATCAGTTCGCCCAAACGAAGACTTCTTTGCTTTCCGAGGCCCACAGTGGCCTCGGTTTGGTGTATTTCCGCCGTCAGGACTCTGACGATTCCGTCAAGGAATTGCAGCAAGCCACGCAGAGCGCTGCCGCTCCTGATCCGACCGACCTTTTCGTGCTTGGACTCGGCTTGCAAAATCTGAGCCGCTACTCCGAGGCCGCCGACGCGTTCAATCGCTGCGGCCAAATCCCGAGTGCTTTGCAGGATCGCTGCAAGCAGAGCGCCGAAGCGGCCAAGAAACAAGCCCGGTAGCCGGCCAGAGCAACCGAACCCATGACTGACGACGAGCGGGGAGAACTCGAGGGGATTCTCGGCCACCGCTTCGAGCATCCCGAGCGCCTCGAACGCGCATTGACTCACCGTTCGCATCGGCAAAACACTGAGGGCATCGACAACGAGCGGCTTGAATTCCTTGGCGACCGCGTGCTGGGGTTGGTCGCGAGCGAGCAGCTCTTCGACTCGTTTCCGCACTGGGACGCCGGTAAGCTCTCCAAAGGTCTGGCGCGGCTTGTCAGCGCCACTTCCATTCATGCGGCTGCGCGGCGTCTGAAGCTGGGCCGTCATCTGCGTCTCGGCCCCGGCGAGGAAAAGACGGGCGGGCGCGAGAAGCTGCGTCTGCTTGCGGACGCGTATGAGGCGATCGTGGGTGCCATCTACCTGGACGCCGGCCTGCCGGCTGCGGCCGCATTCCTGCGCCGAACTCTCCTGATTCCTGCGCTCGAAAGCGGTGTCGAAGGCCTGGAGCGGCCAGACCATAAGTCGGCTCTCCAAGAATGGCTTCAGCAGCGCGGCCTCGGCACGGTAGAGTATAAAATTGGAAGTGAGTCCGGTCCCGAGCACCAAAAGACTTTTGAGGTTGAGGTTTGGCACAGCGGCCGCAGGCTCTCCTGCTCGCATGGCCGCAGCAAGAAAGAAGCCGAACAGTCCGCCGCGCTTTTGGCGCTTGAGGTTCTCGCCTCGCCTGGAGGAGTTGCCTAGTTCAGTGTGATGGCTACGAATGCCTCAGTCCCGGAGTCAATCGACGCCTCGGAGCCGATCGCGGCGCCGACCGTCCGTCAGGCGCAGCGCGGAACCCTGGTCGATTTCCTCGAATCGCTGCTCGTCACGATCCTGTTGGTTCTTTTCGCGACGACGTTCGTCGTTCAGGCATTCAAGATCCCGTCGCAATCGATGGAACCGACGCTGCTCGTCGGCGATCATCTCCTCGTCAATAAGTTCATCTTCGAAGGCGATGGCGCCTGGTACGACAAGCTCTTGCCTTATCGCCCCGTTCGGCGTGGCGATATCATCGTCTTCCGGTTTCCGTATGACGATCACCTTCACTACGTCAAGCGCGTCGTCGGCCTTCCCGGAGAGCGCATCCGCATCATCGACCGGCAGCTTTACATCAATGACTCGCTCGTCGCCGAGCCCTACGTTTACCACGATCCGTCGGTTTACGACCCGCTGAGCGACAACTTCCCGCCGCCGCCGGGTCATTTCATCGCGATGGGCTTGCGCCCGGAGTGGGCCAGCCAAATTCGCAACTATCTTCGCGACGGCGAGGTTCAGGTCCCTCCGGATCATTATTTCGTGATGGGCGACAATCGCGAGAGCAGTCTCGACAGCCGCTACTGGGGTTTCGTTGACCGTCGCGCCATCATAGGCCGGCCGATCTTGATCTACTGGTCCGTACGGGCCAGCGCGGACGACTACGCGGACCGCAGCCTCCTTGGCTCTTTTCGCGGAATCGCGGGGACGCTCCTCCATCTTCCCAGCGAAACGCGCTGGAATCGCATGTTGCGCGGCGTACACTAGACGGCGGCGCACCACGCGCTCCGACCGACCAACATGCCCGAGACCTATGTCGAATCCATCCCGCGGGCGAAGCCGCTCGATGCGACGCGCTCGCGCCCAGCTATCTGGAACCGCTGGCCGGCCCGGGTCCTGCTGGTAGTCCTTGTGCTCTGGGCTGCGTCCGAGGGCGTTTCTCTCGCGATTCGATACACGCCCTTGCGAGGGCTCCTGACGTCCCGAATCGAAGCCGCCATGGGCCGGCCAGTCGAAGTGGGCAGCTACGCTTTCAGAATTTGGAACGGCCCTGTTATCGAGGCGCGTTCTGTCACCGTCGGCGAAGATCCGCGCTTTGGTGCGGAGTATTTCTTGCGTGCGGACTCGATGGCCGTTCGCCTGCGCTGGCGGAGTCTGTTTCGCGGTCGATTTGAACTCGGCACGCTTTCGCTTAGCCGCCCCAGCTTGAATCTCGTTCGCAACGCCTCGGGCGACTGGAACCTGGCCGAATGGCTTCCTCGGCCCGCTGCAGTGGCTGCGCCGCGTGGCTTCGCCGGGCCGGTCCTGCCGCCGATGGCGACCCGCTTTCGCCGCATCGAGGTGGAAGGCGGCCGCATCAATTTCAAGCTCGCGGACGAGAAGCTTCCGTTTGCTTTCGTCGGAGTCAGTGGCGCGGCGGAGACGGACCGCTCCGGACGCTGGAGAATCGACCTTCAGGCGATTCCCTGGCGCGCCGCCGTGGTGCTCCAGCAGGCGGGCACTCTGCACGTCTCGGGCGAGGTTGGCGGCACTTCATCGCGCCTGCGCCCCGCCGCGCTCGATATCAGTTGGGTGGGCGCATCGCTGCCCGACGTCCTTCGTCTTGCGCGTGGCGATGATTTCGCCGTCCGCGGTGCTCTTGCCCTCTCGATCGATGCGCGCGCGGACGGCGACAGCGACGCTTGGGCCATACGAGGCCGCGCGGAGCTTCGCCAACTCCATCGCTGGGATCTGGCTCTCAGGCCGGATAACCCGTCGCTCAATTTGCTCATCCAGGCGGATTGGAGCCCATCCGCGCCCTATGTCGAACTGACGCAGGCCAAGATCGAAGCCCCGCATTCGAGCGCTGAGGCCAGCGGACGAATTTACTGGGGTCGCGATCTGCCATCGAGCAAACGCATGATTCCGCCTGCACAGGTTCTTTCGTCCTCAGCGGACATTGACGCGGTCGATCTTTTGGCCTGGATGCGTGCGTTTCATGCCGGGGTTTCGGACAACGTCTCGATCCGCGGAACCGCGCACGTCGACACAGCCTTCTCAGGCTGGCCGCCGCGCATCGTGCACGCGGACGTGTCCAGTAACGGGGTTGATCTCTCTGGAACCGCGCTTCGGAAACCCATCCACGTTGGAGCGCTCGAATTGCATGACCACAACGGCCTCATGTCGTTCTCACCCGTCGATGTTTCGTGGGGCCCCGCCGCCGGCTCATCCGATGGCTCTTTCCGCCTGGAGGCGCCGGCGAAACCAGCCGCATTGGGATATCTTTCCTGGCGCCTTTCGGGAAAGGCTGACCAGTTTCGCGATCTGAGCGCAGCAACCTCTGCTCTCGGCTGGGATATTTCGCGTGGCTGGGATTTGACCGGGCCATTTGCTTGCGACCTCCGATGGCGGAGTCCGCTCGATGCACGCTTTGTCAGCTCGATTCGGGAGCCGACCGGATGGATGGAGTTCGGCCTGCCCGGGAAGGCATCGGGCGGTGCGGCCCTTCGCGTGCCGTTCCTGAATCTTCCTGTCGAGCAGATCAACGCGCGCGTGGAACTCCAGCCCGGCATGCGCCAAGTAAAGTTGGCTTCGGCGGAGGCGTTCGGAGCCCGTTGGAGTGGCGCGTTTGAGCGTCGCGACTTGGCCATGCCGTGGCAGTTCAATCTCTCGGCCGACCGGCTCTCGGCTGCCGGTCTCGACCGCTGGATCAATCCACGCTGGCGCGAGAGTTTTCTCGGCCGCATGTTGCCGTTCCTGAACTCGCATTCTGCCCCGGCCGCCTCTCCCGAAAGTCTTCGCGCCAACGGACGGCTCGGCGTTGACCGCCTCACTCTCTCGCCTTTGTCCCTCTCTCGGCTGCAGGCTGACGTCACCGTCGACGGCCGCCGCATCACCCTGACAAACGCCTCAGCGCAGTTCTACGGCGGCCAAATCGCTGGCTCTTTCGAGGCGAATTTGCGGGCTGCGCCTTCGTACCGCGCCGATCTCAGCTTTTCGCGCGTCGATGTAGCCGGGCTCACCTCCGCGACTCCCAGTCTCGCAGATCTCTTTGAAGGAAGCGCCACGGCGCGGATTTTTCTTGAGACGCAGGGTGCCGCTCGCTCCGACCTCGTCGCGAATCTCGCCTGCCGCGGCGAGGCCAGCGTGGAGAGTCCCAAACTGCGGCTCATAAATCTTGCGGGATCCGTCCGTGACGGTGCGCTTCGCCAGGGTTCCGATCGGTTCTCGGGTCTGGACGCTTCTTTCACTTGCGCCAACCGGAGCATAGAGCTTCAGAAACTTTCCTTCGTTCATGTCGATACGGGAATCGCCGGCTCCGGCACGGTCGGCTTCGACGGCAAACTGGATCTGAAGCTGCACGGCTACTCTGCGATTTCCGCTTCTCCTGAACGCGCGTCGCACGTCACAGGTTCGCTCGCTGCGCCTGAGTTCGTGCCGATTCCATCTCTGTCGGCTCGTCGAGGACGGTAACATTCGATGCGCAGGAATCGGAATTTCCCGGCGCGTACGAAATGGCTTGGTCTCGCACTTTGCGCGTGTGTTCCCACGGCTGCGATCGGCCTTTCGGCTGCGCCCGGCAAGCGCATCCGTTTGGCTCCGAAATTTGTGCGCGGAGAAACGCTGCGCTATCGCGTCGAATCCCGCACGACGACAACCGGAAAAACGACCACTCCAATCCTGAATCCGGAGGGCGGCACACGCGCGAACCTGCTCATTCACCTGTTGGTTCGTCTCGACGTCCTCGATTTTCCGGGGCATTCCGGTCTCGCTCGGCTTCGCGCAACCTACGAGAAATCGAGCGCCGAGTCTGATAGCGATGCGTTCGATCCCGCTCAGCCATCCCTGGCGGACGAATACGCTCATCTCCAGGGCCGCTCGATCGAACTCACTCTCGGGACCGGCGCGCAGGCCACCGATGTCCAAGGCTTAAGCGAGGTTCTTGCGGATCAATCGACCGCTCAGTCCGTGCTGACTTGGTTTGGCGGGGTTGCGGCCAGCAGTGGCTTTCCGTCCGGTGGTATCGAGATTGGCCAAAGGTGGAAGAGTGAGCGCCCTGTCGAGGGGGCGCCGCTCGTCGGCCTCGCGTGGCGCGTCGAATCTACCTATCTCCGCGATGAGCCATGCGCGCCCTCGGCGAACTCGAGCGCGTCTCCACCGCCCGCGAGTGGAACGGAATCGTGCGCCGTCATTCTGTCTCGCTTTGAAATCTCGCGACGTGGCGCCGCTAGCTCCGACGTGACGCCCGAAGACTACCGTCGCAACGGTCTGCGCGTCTCCGGCACGTGGACAGGTTCCGGCGAGGTTCTCGACTCCATCTCGCTCTCGACCGGCCTCCTCGTCCGGTCCACGCAAACTTTCGATCAGCAAATGGATTATCGGATCACAAGCGCCAGCACCGGTTCCAGCGTTCGCAACCAGAGCCACGTTCAAACGCAGTCCGAAGTTACCCTCGCCCCCGCCGCGTCCCCGGCTCCGTCTTCGTAGCGCCACCGTCTGCCATGCTCGGCAACCGTGCTCCGCATCCTGCTGCGGATTGCGGTCTTTCCGCGTTCGGTTTGTGGTAGCATGTGAAAAAGAATAATCATGCGATCTTCTGCATAATTATTCTAATTGGCCGATGGTTCACACGCGCAACGCGATCCTTCCGGATGTCAATAGCATCCATGCGATCATTCAGCCTTATGCCGAGGTAAGCACCTTGCTGCCTCGCAGCCGCGCGGAGCTCGCCGAAAATATCCGCGATTTCATCGTCGCGGAAAATGGCGGTCAGGTAGTCGGATGCGGCGCATTGCATTTGTACGGCATGCATCTCGCCGAGATTCGCTCGATCGCCGTCGATCCCGAATACAAGGGCCGCGGCGCGGGTCGCGCTCTTGTTGAGGCCTTGATGGACGAAGCGCGCCGGCACAGCGTCACCTGTGTCTGCCTGTTCACGCGTACGCCAGAATTCTTCGGTCACCTTGGCTTCGAAATCGCTCGCCGCGAGGAGCTTCCCGACAAGATTTACAAAGATTGTGTCTCTTGCCCGAAACTTTCCAGTTGCGACGAAATCGCCATGGTGAAGGGCCAGATTCCCCCGAACACGAACGGCTTCCGCGACCCTCGCATTGCCATCCCTTTGGTCCAGCTGAAGCGCTAGGGTGCCTGCGCTATAATGAAGGTTTTACGCTGCGCCGATTTTGCGCGCTGAGGCTTCCATTCCATGAATTTCAAGCTTGCCAGCGACTACGACCCCCGCGGCGACCAGCCGGAAGCGATTTCGCAGCTCGTTCACGGCGTCGCCGACGGCGAGCGCCATCAAGTCCTCCTCGGCGTCACTGGCTCCGGCAAGACCTTCACGATGGCCAAAGTGATCGAGCAATCCAACCGTCCTGCCATCGTCCTCGCCCACAATAAGACGCTCGCTGCCCAGCTCTTCCACGAATTCAAGTCTTTCTTCCCGCAAAACGCCGTCGAATATTTCGTCAGTTACTACGACTACTACCAGCCCGAGGCCTATCTTCCTTCGAGCGACACGTTCATCGAAAAAGAAGCCACGATCAACGACGAGCTCGATAAGCTGCGCATGTCCGCCACGCGCTCGCTCTTCGAGCGTCGCGACGTGGTTGTCGTCGCGTCGGTTTCCTGCATCTACGGCATTGGCTCACCCGAGGCGTACTACGGCATGATGCTCATGCTCGAAAAGGGGCAGTCGATCGCGCGCGAAGCGATTCTGCGCAAGCTCGTCGAAATCCAGTACGACCGTTCCGAAGACCTTCGCCGGGGCACTTTTCGCGTACGCGGCGATACGATCGAAATCTATCCGCCCTACGACGATTTTGCCCTGCGCGTCGAATTGTGGGGCAGCCAGATCGAGGCGATCCGCAAGATCGATCCGCTCACCGGCGAAATTAAATCCCGCGACGGCGAAATCGCCCGCCTGCCCGTTTATCCGAAGTCACATTACGTCCTGCCCGCCGAGCAGCGCGAGCGCGCAATCCAAACGATCTACGAAGAGCTCGACTGGTGGAAGGGCGAGCTGGAGCGCCAGGGAAAAATCGTCGAGGCGCAGCGTATCGTCCAGAGGACTCATTTCGACATCGAGATGATGCGCACGATCGGCTACTGCCACGGCATCGAAAACTACTCGCGCCATCTCTCCGGGCGTCTTCCCGGCGAGGCCCCGCCAACGCTGCTCGACTATGTCCCCTTGGACTATCTGCTCTTCATTGACGAATCGCATCAGACAGTTCCGCAGCTCCGCGGCATGTACGCGGGCGACCGCTCGCGCAAACAGACTCTCGTCGATTATGGCTTCCGCATGCCGTCCGCTCTCGACAACCGCCCGCTCAATTTCGAGGAGTTCGAGCACCGGACCAATCAAGTGATCTACGTTTCTGCCACGCCCGGCCCCTATGAGCTGACCAAAGCCAGCGGTGTGGTCGTCGAGCAGGTGATCCGCCCCACGGGCCTCGTCGATCCCGAAGTCGAGGTGCGGCCGGTCAAGGGCCAGGTGGACGATTTGCTGGAGGAAATTCGCGTTCGCGCCGCGCGCAATGAGCGCGTTCTCGTCACCACGCTCACGAAACGAATGTCGGAAGATCTTGCCGAATACTTCGGCGAAGTCGGTGTGCGATGCCGTTACTTGCACTCCGAGGTTGAGACACTCGAGCGCGTGCGCATCCTGCGCGACCTTCGTCGCGGCGAATTCGACGTGCTCATTGGCATCAATCTCCTGCGGGAAGGCCTGGATTTGCCGGAGGTTTCTCTCGTCGCGATTCTCGACGCCGATAAGGAAGGCTACCTTCGCAGCGCCACCTCGCTCATTCAAACCATCGGTCGCTGCGCGCGTCACATCGAGGGCCGGGCGATTCTCTATGCCGACCAGATGACTGACTCGATGCGCCAGGCCATCGGCGAGACGAACCGCCGCCGCGCCAAGCAGCAGGCGTTCAACCGCGAGCACAACATCACGCCGCAGTCGATCGTGAAGTCCGTCGACATGCAGCTCGCGCGAATCGTCGACGCGGATTACGTCACGGTTCCGGCGGAGGACACCGTCATCGGCGAGATCACGACCGAGGAACAACTGGTGCAGGCAATCAAACAGCTCGAAGCCCAAATGCGGGAAGCCGCGAAGAATTTCGAGTTCGAGCGCGCCGCCGCCCTCCGCGACCGCATCCGCACTCTCAAGCAGCGCGACCTCGGCGTGATCTCCTCAACCGGCGCTTCCGCGCCTACCGCGCCTCCGGATGTTCAGCCGACGCCAGCAGCGGCCGCCGCATCGGAAGGATCAGCGGCGCCCGTTGCAGCCAAATCGGCCACTGCTCGCACCCGCCCCTCTGCTTGATCGTCCTCCCGAGTGAGGCCGGTGTTGGGCCGACGAGGGATCTGCTGTGGATTTGCTTGGGTGTCCGCTACACGACGCCGCGTTTCAACTCTTCCAGAGGATAGAACGTCCCGCGCCACACGATCCCGCCCCGCCACAGCGTGACGATCGTCGACCGCGCCAGCATCCACGCGAAAATCAGCGCGCCCACGGGGTACGTCAGCGCGTAGAGCGGCGACTCACCGATCTCAATCGCTACGCCGCCCGCCACGCCCAGCGCCAATCCCACCGCCATTACCGCAAACGCCAGCCCCCAGCCGTGCGCGAGCGGCAGCGCCGCCACGGGAAATACGAACATCAGCAACAAGCCAAACACTTGAATCGCCGCAAGCCACAGCCTGTAGCCAGATGCCGCGAAAAAATTCTTCGTCGTCCCCCGAATCGTATTGCGAAGGCCCGCGTGCCAGTGGACGCTCACAGCTTTCCCCGCCTTCGCTATGCCAGAGCGCGCGCCGGCCTCCTTGGCCAGCTTGCCGAGCTTCATGTCATCGACCACTTCCATGGCGAGTCGCTTGTGTGTTCCCAACTTCTCGTATGCGCTGCGCCGGATTATCTGAAACGCGCCCACGCCCGAATAGCCGCGCGAAAGCGGATCGGTCGCCTTCCACGGCCGCGTGCCCATCAGGAATCCGACTCCAAAGAACGTCATCACGAGTTTTTCGCCAAACGTGAAAAGCTTAGGCGCAGCCAGCAGGGTGATGTGGTCCCAGCCCTTTTGCTCCGCCAGCGCGACTACGCGGCGCAGCACGTCCGGCTCGAAATGAACGTCCGCATCCGTGAAGACCAGCCATTCGCCGCTCGAGTGTTCGTACGCCTGCTGCAGCGCGTGTGGCTTGCCGAGCCAGCCCTGGGGCAGGGAATCGACGCGTACCGGTTTCAGGTGCGCATTCTTCGCCGCGGCCGCCGCCAGGATCGTGCCCGTCTCATCTTCGGAGCGGTCGTCCACCGCGATCACTTCGTAGTTGGGGTAGTCGAGGCCGAGCATCGTCTCCAGCGCGTCGGGCAGCTTTTCAGCCTCGTCGCGTCCCGCAAACAAGATCGAAACCGCCGGGCAGCGAGAATCCGCGAGCGGACCAACGTCCGCAAGCGACGGGATCGACCGCAGCCCGATCGCGAGCTCTATCACGCCCGCGATCCACAGGGACGCCACAAAACCGAGCAGCATTGTCCAAAAGATGTGCAACGCAGATTCTCCCACCGCGAGAAGGTTCCACCAGTTATGCTAGCACGCTCGATGAACCGCACCGTTTCCATCGTCGGCGCAGGCCGCGTAGGCAAAACCCTGGGGAAGCGCCTCCGAGAGCGCGGTTGGCGCATCGGCGCTGTCGTGACGCGCTCGCCTGCAACCGCGCGCGCTGCCGTCCGGTCTATCGGCGCCGGCAAGCCGTTCGGCCGCCTCAGCGGGGACTTGTTCGCAGCAGACGTAATTCTGTTCGGTACACCGGACGATGAGCTCCCGGCCATCGCGCGCGCCCTCGCCCAAATCGGCGGCGCCCGGTGCAAAGGAAAAGTGATTCTCCACACTAGCGCCACGCTGGATCAGTCCGCGCTTGCTCCGCTCGCCCGGCACGGCGCATCGACCGGCTCTCTTCATCCCATGCAGGCCTTCGGCGGCAAGATCATCCCGAATCTGCGTGGCGTAATCTTTGCTATGGAAGGCGATCCCAAAGCCCGCCGGATGGCGCAATCGATGGCAAAATCGCTCGGCGGAATTCCCATTGCAATCGCCACGCGCGACAAACCGGTCTATCACGCCGCAGCTGTGATGGCCGGCGGCAGCGCCTATCCCGTCATCGAAGCCGGCTTGCAGTTGCTGATGGGCATCGGCTTCACACGCGCGCGCGCCACGCAAACGCTCTTACCTTTGACGCGCCAAATCCTCGATAATATAGGGCGCATCGGTCCCCGTGCTGCTTGGACCGGACCGCTCTCGCGGGGCGATTACGCAATCGTGGCAAAGCACGCGCGCGCGCTGCGCCGCTTTCCGCGCGAGATTCAGCAATCGTATGCGGCCCTGGCGCTTCTGGCCGGGCGCGTCTTGGCGAAGGATCCGGACGCCGCGCTGAAGCGTATCAAGCGCGCGTTGAAGGTGTAGACGCAGCGCCGGGTTTTTTGGCGCGGCATCTTTGAAACTGTTTCCCGGAGGAAATTGTTGAACTCTACGGCCAAAAAGCTGCACATTCCCGTCGAACACACAACGCTCGCCAATGGCCTGCGCGTGGTCGCGTCGCCCGATCGCTCCGCACCATTTGTCACCGTCGGCGTCTACTATCAGATCGGTTTTCGCCTCGAGCCTCGTGGACGTAGCGGCTTCGCACATCTTTTCGAGCACATGATGTTCCAGGGCTCCGAGAACGCCGGAAAGATGGAGCACATCCGCCTCATCAATTCCTCGGGTGGCCTGCTCAACGGCACCACCAACTACGACATCACGAATTACTTCGAATCCGTCCCGTCGAATGCCCTTGAGCGCGTCCTCTGGCTCGAGGCGGATCGCATGCGCGCGCTGAAAGTCGACGACGAAAATCTTCGCAATCAGCGCGACGTGGTGAAGGAAGAAGTTCGCGTCAATGTCTTCAATCAGCCTTATGGCGGATTTCCGTGGCTCGATCTGCCGCCCGTCGCGTTTCGTAATTGGCCCAACGCGCACAATTTTTACGGCGACTTCGCCGATCTCGACGCCGCCACGCTCGCCGACGTTCAGCAATTCTTTCGCACCTATTATTCGCCCAATAACGCGGTGCTGCTGATGCTCGGCGACCTCGATCCTGCCGAGGCGTTCGCGCTTGCGAAGCGGTATTTCGACGATATTCCCGCGCAGTCGCTTCCGCCGCGCGCGGACATTACCGAGCCGACGCAAACCGAAGAGCGTCGCGGCGAAGTGCCCGAAAAGCTCGGCCCGCTTCCCGCCATCGCCATCGGCTACACGATGCCGCAGCGCGAGATGCCCGATTGGTACGCCGTCGGAATCCTCGACCGCATTTTGCACGGAGGGCGCGCCGGCCGCGTCTATCGCAAACTCGTCCTCGAAGAGCAGATCGCTGTGGACGCCGAAGGCGGCGTCGATCTCCTTGATACGAATGGCCCCACGCAAATGGTCTCGCGCATTTTTCACAAGCCCGAATTCACGTCCGAGGGCACTGTCGCCATCTATGATGAAGTGATCGAGGCCGTGCAGCACAGCGGCGTCCCTCAGGATGAGCTGGACGCCGTGAAGATGAAATTTCGCTCCGATTACTATTCCATGCTCGAAGGCGGGATGGGTTCGTACATGCCGCGCTTCGGCCTGATGCACTATCTCGCGTGCTTCACGCTCTTCGATGGCGACCCCAGCCGCATCAATACGATTCTCGACGGCTTTCTCGCGGTTATCCCCGAACAAATCCAATCAGTGGCGAAGAAATACCTCATTCCGCCCAACCGGGCCGTGCTCTTTCGCCGCCCGGTGAATCTCGGAGGTGCGCAATGATTTCGCCGAGCGCCCCCGTCGCGTCCGCGTCGCGCCGCGTCACGGCGCCAGCCCTCGCGCCCGAGCGTCCTGTCGCGTGGCCGAAGCGAACCGTTCGCACCCTCTCCAACGGTCTGCAAGTCGTGCTCGCCGAATCGCGCGCCTTTCCGAAGATTTCGGCACAGCTCTATTTCCGCAGCGGCAATGCTGTCGTGTCGCACACCGCGCCTGGCCTCGCCGAAATGACGGCCACCGTCGTCCGCACCGGCACCGCTTCGCGCCCCAGCCGCCAAATTGAAGAAGACCTGCGCCGGATGGGCGCGAGCCTTGGCACCAGTTCCGGCGCCGATTCGAGCGCGATTTCCGCTGCCGGTCTTGCCGAGTTTTCCTCAGGCATCTTGGAGCTCATCGCCGATCTCGCGCGCAACGCATCCTTTCCCGATGACGAATTTGAACGCGAGCGCCGTCAGCGCTTCGAAGAACTGAAAGTCGAACGCACCACGCCCGGCTTCCTCGCCAACGAGCGGTTCCGCAATGTCCTTTTCGGTAAGCATCCCTACGCGGTCATCGCCCCGACGAAAGCTCAAGTCGCTGGAATGCGCCGCGAACAGCTCGTTGAGTTCTATCGCGACCACTACGTCCCGGCGGATTCGCTTCTCATCGTGGTCGGTGATTTCTCGACGGACTCCATGCTGGAGCAAATCGAAAAAGTCTTCGGCAGTTGGAAGGCTCCTAAGCCCGTGGCGCCGAAGTCGCCCGCACCGCCGAGTCATTCCGGCCGCCGCGTGCATCTCGTCCACATGCCGGGCACCGTGCAGACGCAGGTTCTCGTCGGCAACCTCGCCATCACGCGCCGCGAGCCCGATTGGTACCGCGTGGTCCTCGCCAACGCGATCTATGGCGGCGCATTTCATTCGCGGCTCGTGCTCAACATTCGCGAGCAAAAGGGCTACACCTACAGCCCGCGCAGCGGCATCAGTGCGCTTCGCCAGCACGGCTATTTCACAGTGCATGCCGCCGTGCGCAACGAAGTCGCCGCGGCCACTCTCACTGAAATCTTTTACGAAATGGACCGCATGCGTTCGCTGCCGGTCACGGCCGAAGAACTCGATAGCGCGCGCAACTATCTTACCGGCGTCTTTTCTCTCGGCGTCGCTACGCAGGATGGCCTTCTCGGCCAGCTTTCGACCGTTTATCTCGATCAGCTGCCGGAAAACTATCTCGAAACATACCGCGAGAAAATTCACGCACTGACCGCCGACGATGTCGTCGCTGCCGCGCGCCGCCATTTCGATTCTGCGAACGCGCAGATCGTCCTTGTCGGCGATCGCGCCCAAATCGGTGCGCAAGCCGCCCTCTTCGGCCCAGTCACGGTGTATGATTCGCGTGGCAGCGTTATTCCCTGAGTGGACGTAGCGCCGCGTTCTTCTTGCCGTGGACGGAGTCGAAGGGTAGCCCGCCGCCGCTTCGGAACGAGCTCAGTGGATTATGAAACTAAGACTCGCCTGCTGGCCTGTGACCCTGTTCGCGATGCTCGTTTGGTCGGCTGCGAGTCCTGCATTCGCAAAGAAGGTTCCGCCTCCGCCGCACTCGGTCGATCTGAACACTGCCACCGAAAAACAGCTCGAGCAACTCCCCGGCGTCGGCCCGACCACTGCCAAAGCCATTGTCGAATTCCGCGCCAAGAGCGGCCGGTTTCGCCGCATCGAGGACCTTCTCGTCATTCGTGGTATCTCCGAATCAAAACTCGAGAAGATTCGGCCCTACGTCACCATCAGCCCGCCCCCGAAAAAATCGCAATAACCGCTGCACCGCGATCTCTGCTTCTTGTCATCCCGCCTGCCCTGACGAAGGAAGGGAGCGAGTCTGCCAGCCTTTGGCGGACGACGAGGGACCTGCTTTTGCTATTTCGACTTCTGCCGGGAAGCCTTCTTTGCTTTGGCCGCCTTCGCTGCCGATTTCGACGCCGTCTTTGCTCCAACACCGTTGGTGACGATGTGTTTGGTCAGGTCCAGAGTAAAACCATCGAGGCTGCTTGTCTTCTTCGTCGTCTGGTCCACCCCAATCGAGCTGACCAAGATCGACTTGGCCGATACCGTGATCCGCAGGAATCCGAAAGTTGTATCGTTGTAGGTTTCCAGCGTCAGGACGTTTCCTTTCCCGTCGCCCCCTGCAACTCCAGTCTTCGCGGCCGCTCCTCCCTTTCCGGTTTTGAACTTCGAGAGATTCAAATACCCGCCGTTTCCTGAAACCACGTACGGAATCTCGCGCCCATCGCTCTTCATCTTCCGCGTGTACCGTTCGTAAAGGTGTGCGTGCCCCGATAGAACCATGTCGGGCCAGATACCCGCTGCCGTGCACTGCGCGTCGATTTGGGCAAGCATGTCCGGACTCGGCGAATGCCCACTGCTTCCGGTGAACGGTGGATGGTGAACCGCGATGATCAGCGCCCGCACATCCCCACCCTTGCGCTGCGCAGCGGCTGCCTGAAGCTGCGCGAGCAGAAATTGCAATTGTGCGTTGCCTGCTGCTCCGCCACTGATGACTCCCGCAGTTTCCCCCGCGTTCGAATAAAGACCGATGATCTTGACGAAGGGCGCGTCGAGCGTGAAATACACGGCCGGCTCCGTCATCGTCGTGCGCGCGCAGCCCTGCGCGATCGGGTTGTGCACGGACGTCTTTGTGCAAAAGTTATCCACGAAAGGCTGCAGCGAGTAGGGGACAGGAATGCTCGGGGCAATCGCTGAATCGTGGTTTCCAGGAACTGCGAAGATCGGCGCGTCGTAGTCGCGATACGGATCGTAAAACTGGTCGAAGTAGTACTGCTCCTGGCCAAAGTAGTAGACGACATCCCCGAGGTGATACAGGAAGGCGGGCCGCCCCTTTGTATAATCCTTTCCTGCAAGATCGCCTATCAGCCCGTCGGCGACTGCGAATTGCGGTGCCGGGTTCTTCACTCCTCCGGTGTCGCCCACGGAGTGAAAGACGATTTGGCCCGACTGCTGGATCTGGCCGCTCGCGGCTGTGCCCAGCACATCGCTCAGGGCCATCACCAGCGGCGTGCGCGTCGCCGGCGGAATCGGTTCGATTTCCGGAGGCGGTACTGGCACACCGGAGTCCGCAAAAACGTCCTTGGGATTGAAGGTGTCATAGTTGTCCGGAGTGGGGCGAGGATCCGCGAAGGCAAAACCCGGGGTGGCCATGGGCGCGCTCCTTTCAGGTGCAGTGAAAGTGGACGACAATCTACATCACGAGCCTGTATTCACCATCATGAATAGTGTGTTACAAGTAAAAGTTTGGCTCAGCAGGCTCAGCGCCGCGCGCCGCGACCACGTGTACGGAAATCCACGCCGTTTCATCGGCACTTCATTTGACGGCTGCTCGCGGCCCGGCATACGATTGCCGCGCACCGAATTCGGGTGGCCGGCGCTGCCTCTGGAGATTGTGATGACACGAAGCCGTTCGTTTCATTCCGGAATCATTTCCGTTTTGCTCGCCGCTGTTGTTCTCGCTGCCGGCATTGCCCGCCTTCATCTGCCGGCAAGCCGCGTGCACGCGGCCGGGCCCGCGCCAGGCGCTTCTGGCTATCATCTCATCAAGACCATCAAAGTAGGCGGCGACGGCTTCTGGGATTACCTCGCCTTCGATTCGCCCACACGCCGGCTCTTCATCTCGCGCGGCACGAAGGTGATGGTCCTCGACGTCGACTCCGAAAAGATCGTCGGCGAAATACCCGATACCCCCGGCGTCCACGGCATCGCTCTCGCTCCGGATCGCGGCAACGGCTTCACGTCCAACGGCATGGCCGGCACGATTTCCATCTTCGATCTGAAGTCGCTCCAAGTGATTGGCCACGCGCAAGCCGAAATGAATCCGGATTGCATCATTTACGATCCCGCCACCAAACGCGTCTTCGCGATGAACGGCCGCAGTGGCAGCGCCACTGTGGTTGACGCTGTCACCGGCATGGTCGCGGGCACGGTTCCAATTGGAGGCAAACTCGAATTCGCTGCGGCCGACGGCGCGGGCCACGTCTACGTGAATGTCGAGAACAAAAGTGAGGAAGTCGAGCTCGATTCGAAAAACATGACCGTCATGGCCCACTGGTCTCTTGATCCTTGCAAGGATCCGTCAGGCCTTGCAATCGACGCGAAGCATCGCCGCCTCTTCGCCGGCTGCGGCAATAGGATGATGGCCGTGATCGACGCCGATTCGGGCAAAGTAATTGCGACGCCCCCAATCGGCGCTGGCGTCGATGCCGACGCATTCGACCCGGAAACCGGCTTCGCCTTTGCCTCCAATGGCAGTGGTACCCTCACCGTTGTCCACGAGGATTCGCCCAATATGTTCAGCGTCGTCGAAGATGTGCCGACGCAGCAGGGCGCGCGGACGATGGCCCTCGACCCCAAGACTCACGAGGTCTATCTGGTGACGGCGCAGTTCGCTCCGCCAGCCGCGCCCATGCCGGACAATCCTCGCCCGCGGCCGACCTTGCTACCCGACTCCTTTGTCGTCCTCGTCTACGGCCGCTAGCCGCCATTAGGAGGTCGCCGTGGGTGGCGCAGACACTCCTGTCTGCGCCGGTCGTGGTTGTTGCCAACCCTATCCTGAACGCCGTCGATTTTCCTCGTTTTCGTAGGGGCACGATATATCGTGCCCAGCAAGGATTCTTGGCGCGATGCTACCCATCCACTGCATGCGCTCGTCGCCTCAACGGTTTTGTAGCGGCTGCCTTTTCTTGTACAAGCGCCGTTGCTTGACTGTATCGCCCTTACCGGTGGAAGGGCGGGGCGCTAGCCCCGCCTAAGAGGGCGCCGCGCAGCGGCGAACCAATGCGCAGATTCACCCGCGGCATGTAGTCGAGTTGAGCGGGAGACAAACGCGCGACTGCTTCTACAGCACCTGGTGGGTCTGCTTCTTCGGAGAAATTGCCAGCGGCACCTGATCGGCAATCTCCAGACCGTAGCCCTTGAGGGCCACAACTTTCCGGGGAAGATTTGTCAGCACGCGAATCCGCCGCAATCCCAGGTCCTTCAAGATCTGCGCGCCGATTCCGCTTTCGTGCTGGATCACGCGCTGCACGCTCGGGTCGCGCTCCACGTGCTCGCGGTGGTGATAAAGAATTTGAGGTAGCGCCGCCCCCTCGTCGGTCCGCGAGTCGATTCGAAATCCGCGTCCCGTTTGGTGCAGGTACACAAACACGCCGCGATCCTCCGCCGCGATCGCTTCCAGCGATTTTTCCACCATTTCGCGGCAGTCGCATGCTGTCGAACCCAGCACGTCGCCCGTCAGGCAGTGCGAATGCACGCGCACCAGAGGCGGCCGATCCTCCGTGGTGAATCCCACCGGAGGATCTGAAATGTCGCCCCGTACCAGCGCCACATGCAGCTCATGGTCCACATCGCTGGAATACGCGATCATGCGAAAATCGCCGTACTTCGTCGGCAGCGCGGACTCGGCAATCCGCCGCACGTTCCGCTCGTGTTGCATCCGGTAGCGAATCAAGTCCGCGACGGTGACGAGCTTCATCCCATGCATTTGGCAAAACTCGACGAGCTGCGGGATGCGCGCCATCGTGCCGTCGTCATTCATGATTTCGCAGATCACGCCGGATGGCTCGAGCCCCGCAATCCGCGCCAGGTCCACCGACGCCTCTGTCTGTCCCGCGCGCACCAGTACGCCGCCGTTCCGCGCCCGCAGCGTGTAGACGTGTCCCGGTCGCGCCAAATCTTCCGGCTTCGTATGCGGATCGGTGGCGGCCAAGATCGTCGTCGCGCGGTCCCACGCGCTCGTGCCCGTGGTCGTGCCGCGCCGTGCGTCGATCGGCTCGCAGAATGGCGTGCCGAATGCGGATGTGTTCCGCGGCGAAATCGCTTTGAGATCGAGTTCTTCGCAGCGCCGTTCGGTGAGCGAGAGGCAGATCAGCCCGCGCCCGTATTTCGTCATGAAATTGATGGCATCCGGCGTGATCTTTTCCGCCGCCATCGTCAGATCGCCTTCGTTTTCGCGGTCCTCGTCGTCCACCAGGACGATCATCCGCCCCTGACGAATCTCTTCGATCGCCTCTTCGACAGTCGCGAACACAGCTCGATTCTCTGTCATTTCGGGATTCCCCACCTTTGCTCGACTATACCCAATCGCTCCCCATCCATCAAGAAACGCCTCGCTCGGCACCGCGACACCTGCAATCCCGGATGACATCATCTCGTGCGCACGGTATTCTTTCGCTTGCACATTCCGCATATCGACCACCCCATCTTCCTGTTTTTCGCCGCTCTTCTCGGCGGCACCGTGAACTCCGTCGCAGGAGGCGGCAGCTTCATTTCGTTTCCCGCGCTGCTCTTCACAGGCATGGCGCCGATCCCCGCCAACGCCACCAACACCGTCGCCCTCTGGCCCGGTACCGTCGCGAGCTCGGTTGCCTATCGCGGCGCCTTCACCTCGCACGCGCGAACGCTGCTGCCGCCGCTTTTGGTCACCTGCATCTTCGGCGGCGTTTTGGGGGCGTGGATTTTGCTGCGCACGCCGCCCGCGACGTTCCTGCACCTCGTCCCTTGGCTTCTGCTGATCGCCACGCTGCTCTTCGTCTTCAGCGGCCGTATGACCGCCTGGATTCGCAATCGCGCCGGCCACGCTCCTGGCGATGAAAAGCTCCCGCGCGGCCTGTTCTTCACCGGCCTGTTCCTCCAGCTCATCATCGCGATGTACGTCGGCTATTTCGGCGCCGGGACGGGCATCCTGGTCCTCGCGCTCCTCGCGTTGCTTGGCATGGAAGACATTCACGCGATGAATGGCATGAAGACTCTGCTCGTCAGCGTCGCCAACGGCGTCGCGATCGTCACGTTCATCTGGGCGCGCGTGATCGTTTGGCCGCAGGGACTGCTGATGGTCGCCGGCGCCGCTACTGGGGGCTACGGAGGTGCCTATCTGGCGCAAAAGATGAATCCGCAGTACGTCCGTCGTCTCGTCATCGCCATCGGCTTCGGCATGGCTGCTTATTTCTTTTACCGCTACTGATCGTTGCGCCCGTAAGCTGACTTCTCGCCGCTTCGCAGTTCCACTGAAACGAAATCAGCGCTCGCCGCACTATTCAATGTCGTGTACTCGCCGCTTACCGGAGCGCAAGACCATTCGGAGCGGCGCAAGATTCGCAGTGCTGCGGACAGGAGGTCAGATGTCTGCCGGAACGGACGCTGTGCCCAAAATCTTCATTGCCAGGGGTCACACGCAGAACTGGAAATTCAGTTGGTACCATCGCGAGTGGCGCGGGGATACGATCAATCCGCCCCGCCTCTTGAATAACGGCGCGTACCTGACCTATGCAATCGGGTCGCTGGCCTTTCACGCCAACGGCACCTGCTCGCTCAGTTGGTCGGTTACGAACCACGGTCCCGAGCCGGCCTTCTTCAGTATCGAGCCGACGAACTATTGAATTTGCGAAAGGAACGCCAGGAATGAACGTTGCAGTAAGCTACGACGAGGAAGGCAACATCCTCACGCTGTTCGATCCCGAAGCTCTCTCCACCGACGCGGGCTTTTTCACCTACATCCCTGCAATCGGAGAGCAGCATTGCCTGTTCGATCTCCCCGGGGGACTCGAAGGCACGCCGTTCACCGAACTTCCTTATCTGCTGCATGTCAACATTTCGGGCCAACGCCCTCGCCTCGAACGCAAAGCAGCTCCGGCGAATCTTCGCCTGGATTCGCCCAGCGTGCCCCGACGTCAACGCGAATCAAGCGCCTTCAATCGACCCGCAGATCAATAAGGTCGATTTACCGCATCCAATCCGATCCGGCGTATAATGCGTGCCCCGTCTCCGGAAGCGAACTCAGAAAGGAGCTGACGATGGCGTCCACTCAGAAAGCTTTGGTGAAGGATCGGCGCAAGGCCCCCTTAGCGACTCCCTCCGACATTCGTTCCGAAGGAGTCAAGGAAATCACCGGAGCGCTCAATGCGCTACTGGCAGATGTTTTCACACTCTATCTCAAAACCAAAAACTTTCACTGGCACATGAGCGGCCCGCACTTCCGCGACTACCACCTGCTGCTCGACGAGCACGCCGAGCAAATATTCGCCATGACCGACGACATTGCCGAGCGCGTCCGCAAGATCGGCGGCACCACGATTCGCTCCATCAGTCACATCGCTCGACTTCATCGCATCGCCGATAACGACGCCGACTTCGTCGACGCGGGCGACATGCTGAGCGAGCTGCGTGAGAATAATCAGGCGCTCGTCGCGAGTTTGCTCGAAGCCCATGGCCTGTGCGATGACGCGAACGACGTCGCCACCGCCAGCCTCATCGAAACTTGGATCGACGAGACCCAGCGCCGCGTCTGGTTCCTCTTCGAGGCGACCCGCAACGCTTAGCGCTTCGCAGTGGCACAGCATGCCTGCCTCGCCGCAGGCGGGCTGTGCCCGGCGCCAATTCTTGGCGCGATGGCGCCATTGCGCACCGGTTGTGTAGCGGCCGCCTTTCAGGCGGGCGCCTTTCTTGGTAAAAGCGCGGGCCTTTAGGCCCACGAAAAGTCGCTCAACTAATCCGGGCTTTAGCCCACGGGCCTGAAACTGCCTCTTACGCCTGTGCAGCCGCCCCTGCGGCAATGTGGAAGACTCGCTCCGCGTTGCCGTGATAGAGCTTCTCCCGCTCTGCGTCCGATACCGGCGCCGAGTCCATGAACGCCACGGCGGGAGCCGTCGGCTGATACGGATAATCGATCGCCCACAGCACGTTGTCGATTCCCAGCGCCTTGATCGAAAAATCGAGCGCGAGGTGCGATTCCTGCCCGCTCGTCGTAATCACGAAATTCTGTCTGAAATACTCGCTCGGTGTCAGCTTCGTTTTCGGCGCCGCGCCTCGATTCTGGGCGTTCTTGTTCATGTAGTCGAGCCGCCATAGCCAGAAAGGCACGGCCTCGCCCATGTGCCCGATGCAAATCTTGAGCTTCGGGAAGCGATCGAAGACGCCCGCCACCATCATCCGCACCGCGTGCGTCGACACTTCGATGCCGTAGCCCCATTGCGCGCTGTCGAGCCCGTATTCACGGAAGGGCTCCGCCATTCCGTCCGATGGTGCTCTCGGGTGAATGTAGATGCAGCCGCCGAGAGCCTCCGCAGCCTCGAGAATCGGAAAATATTTCGGATTGTCCAGGTACTCGTTGTGCGTGTGCGAATTCAAAATGAAGCCGTTGAGCTTCAGCGTCTTCATCGCACGTTCCATCTCTTTCGCCGCGCGCTTCGGCGATTGCGGAGCGAATGTGGCTAGGCCTGCAAAGCGCGTGGGATGCCGCCGAATCACTTCCGCGAGTCGGTCATTCGCGAGCGTCGCGAGCTCGGTTGCCGTGTCCGCATCGAACATCTGCACGCCCGGCGCCGTCAGCGAAAGCAAGTGCATCGCGACTCCATTCTGGTCCATGTCGCGTAGCCGTTCTCCTTCGAGATCGAGCAGACGCGGCAACAGCCGCGCCTGTGGGTCGTCCACCTTCGCGTCGTAGATGCGCGTCACGAGCGTGAGGTCGAGGCTGTTGCCCGGCGCGCGCGCCACGTCGCGCAGCGCGGCGGCAACTTCCGGAATCGAAAACGCTTCTTCCGTCGCAATCCGGCGAATTCTCTTTAGTTCAGCGGCCATAGTTTGCTCCTCCTATGATGACTGCCGGCGATTCGAGGCGCGGCACGCAATTCTTGGCTGCCAAGATAGGCGCGTTGCCCGCTCAAATGCAAGCTGCTGTCCCGTAGGGGCACGATATATCGTGCCCGGCACCAATTCTTGCCGCGATGCACCTTATCCACCGCATGCGCCCTTCGTCCGGTTTCGTAGGCGCGTAGCACCGCTACGCCCGGCGAGGATGCTTGGCGATTTTTCCCAATTCGCCGAATGCCGCACCCTCGGTCTAGGAACGTGGGACGGTTTCCGGCCAATCCAGCTCGTTCGACTTCATTCGCCGATTCTCCCGCATTTTACGCGGGCACGAGCTTCTCGAGCGCCGTCAACCGAATCATCAGCGGCTTCAACTCTTCGGCTCCGATTCTTTCCGCGCAGCCATCTACTACGTGCCTGCCGCGCTCAAAGAGCGCGCGCCGCAATGTCGCATCCATCGTCGCGGTGGCAATATCTCCCAACGCTCGCAGCAGCCGCAAACTAACCGCCACGTCGCCCTTCGAGTACATCCGAATCTGCTCGAAAGCCGAATCGAGCAGCCGCTCCGAATCGATCCATTGCACGCTCACGCGCGGCGTTCCCTGCAAATCGTAAAGCATTGCTTCCGGCATGTGTCGCGACGTAAAGCGGATCAGCAGCCGGCTCAATTGATCGACGCAGCTGATCGCCGTCGTCGGATCGTTCACAGCCGGGGAAATCGCTTTCAGCGCAATATCGACGATTTGCAGCACGCCGAACTCCACATCCTGCTGCAGCGTGCGCGACGGCCCGAAATCGAACGCGGCGCGAAATGCCGAATTGATTTCATCGGATAGCCGTTCGCCCTTGTTCGCCATCAGCAGCGGAGCACCCGCGGGCACGAACTGCCCGACGCGTCGGACCAGACGCACCCGCAGATGATGATTCGTCGCGATTGCCAGCACTTGCTTCAAATCGACGTACCGGATGTAACCCGACACGTCGTTCAAAATGGGCGCGGTCCATGTAAGCGGATCTTCGTGACCGCCGGTCTCGATCTGACTTTGCCTGCGGGCCAGCGGCATCAGGTCATCAATCACTCGTTCTGTCTCCCAGGCAATTCGGTCCACGATGTAATTCACGCTGATGGCCTGCGAAATGTGATGGATGAAAAAGAGCAGCAGCCCCACGCAAACGATCGCCAGCACGATCGCGCCAATGACGGTCGTAACGGGCGCGAATGGATGTGGCAGCGCATGCGCCGCCGGAAGCCCTGCCATGCAATAAAGAAACGTGCCCAGGAAAATCCCGAGCGTCCACTGCGTCACGCGGTCGCGAGCGAAACTCACGATGATCCGCGGCGAAAACTGCATCGACGCGAGCGTGAGCGTCATCAACAGAATCGCGAACACGATCGAGACAACTGTCATGATCGAGCCCGCGATTCCCGCGAGAATCACCTGCGCGACCTGCGGATCGCCGTGCGAAAGGAATAGGACGCGCGGTACCCATTCGCCGATCGACGGATGTGACTCCTCGAACCACGAGAGCACTGCGCCTACGCCGCCGAGCACGAGCGCGATGCTCAGCGGCCGCACCAGGAATCCGCCGCGCAGGCCATACAGCGTGCGGCGGATCAGCAATCGCAGTCGTTCAATCACGTTTCATCTCGTTGGCGGGCATTGTCATTCCGAGCGAAGCCGCGCGTCCTTGCCTTTCCCGCCGTGTCGCGGTGGACGCGCGGTTAACCCGGGGTCCCCAACGAGCCCGGTTCTGGCTCGCTGGGGTGAAGCAGTCGAGGAATCTGCTGTTCGTTCTTGAATTGCGGTGCAGGGTCCTGACTGGCCAAAATGCAACGTCTCGGCGCCCCAAAACGCACATTGGCGGAAAACATTAGCACAGCGGTTTCAGACCCACTACAAAATCCGGACTGATAGTGAGTCGATCGTCTCCAAGGGGTCGCCGAGACCTTTACATAGTGCCGTCGTTCAGGCCGGCTGGTCTTCCGGCCGGTGGAAGGGTCGGGCTTTAGCGCCGCCACAAAACCGTGCGCGGAGCGCACATCCAATGCGCTGTTTCACCCGCAGCAAGTATTCCACCGAGGTGACGCCGGCATCTCACCCTGCGTTGCGCTCTCCTCTGCTTGCGGTATGATCCTTCGTCTCTCATCCGATGAAGCAATTGTCACAAATCCCACGGCCAGAAATCGCGCCCGATTCCTCGCATCGCTCCGCTTCGTGGCGCGCCTGGTGGCCGGTCGTGATGATGTCGGCGTGTTCGCTCCTGAGCTACATGGACCGCCAGATTCTCGCCGTGCTCTCGCCGATGATCCTCCTGGACCTGAAGCTCAACGCCCAGCGATACAGCGAGATTCTGAGCGCCTTCAGCATCGCATACATGGTGGCCAACCCAATCTGGGGCGTGATCCTCGACCGCGTCGGTCTGCGCCGCGGTATGACGTTCTCCGTCGCGCTCCGGACGATTGCCTGTGCGGCTCATTCCGTACTCCACGGATTCTTCGGCTTTGCAGGCGCGCGCATCGTTCTCGGCTTTGGCGAAGGCACGACGTTCCCCGGAGGCCTGCGCGCCGCAAGCGACTGGCTGCCCCCGAGCCAGCAGTCGCGCGGAATGGCCATCGCTTATAGCGGCGGGTCGCTCGGCGCGATCCTCACGCCGATCATCGTGACGCCCATTGCCATTGCCTATGGCTGGCGCGCGGCCTTCATCGTCACGGCCGTCGGAGGCCTCGCCTGGGTGCTGCTCTGGCGCACCACGGTGGACTTTTCCGCGGCCGCGGCGCGGCAAACCCATCGCGTTATGCTGCCCAATCCGCTCGAGCGCCGATTCTGGAGCCTCGTCGCCGCCTACGCGCTGGGCGCGCTTCCCATCGGCATGATTCTCTATCTCGCGCCGCTCTATCTCGCGCAGGTGCTCGGCTTCACGCAGGCCCAACTCGGCCGCGTGCTCTGGATCCCGCCGCTCGGCTGGGAGATCGGCTACTTCATGTGGGGTTGGTTCGTGGACCGCTTCGTCGGCGCAAATCCGCGCCCGACTTGGCTATTCGCCGCGCTCGCCGTGTTGGGGCTTCCGCTTCTCGGCGTGCCGCTCACGAGAAATTCCGCACTTGTGCTCGGACTGATGTTCTGGTCGATGTTCGTCGCTTCCGGCTTTGTGGTGATCGCGCTGCGGACCGGCGCGCTCGCCTATCCACGCGAGCAGACCGGCCTCGTCGCCGGGATTGGATCGGGTTCGTGGTCCGCGGTCGTCGCGGCCGTCCTGCCCAGTCTCGGCCACATGTTCGACGTGAAGCACTACGCCAACGCCTTCCTCTTTTGCGCCATCGCGCCCGTCTTCGGCTCCTTCTGCTGGTGGGCGCTGACGTTGCCGAGGCGTAGCGTGCTCGACGTCACAAAGTGATGGACGAGCGCTCGTCGATCGCGCGTCACTTCGTCTTTGTTATATCGGCCAGCGCTTTCGTCGAAGTTGCGCTCTGCTTGCACTGATCCTGCAACGCTCCTGCGATCTGGGCGCACGCGCCATATGCGTCGGCTGCTTCACCGTAGCGTTTCAGGTTTTGCAGATCGGTGCCGAGAACGAATAGATCGGTCTGATCCTGAATTGGATTGCCGTTCGTGGCCAGCTCCAGCTCCTTCGCAGAAGTTTCGTAATCATCGCGGCGGAAATAGACAAGCCCGAGGGCGCTGTGAGCTTGAAAGGACCTTTTGGCTTTGGCGGCGGCGAACTGCGCGTCGTTCATGCCTTGCGGTTTGGGCATCTTCGCCAGGACGTCCATCGCGTGCTTGGCGTATTTCTCCGCTTTGTCGAGCTCCTCATCCGCGTTCAGATCATTGGGACTATAGACGTGCGGGATCGTCCAGCCGACCATCGTAAGCACATCGACATCATCGGGCTGGAGCGCGAGCGCGTTATCCGCCGACAGATAGGCGTTTTTCCAATCCTGCTGCGCGCGATACATGTTCATCAGGCCGACGTGCACCTGCTCTACCAAGGGGCTCTTTGGATATTTCTGCAGGAAACTACTCGCGAGCTTGGTCTTCTTGGCGGGATCGCGTTCTTTGAGGAATGCCTGGTAGGCGGAATTCTGCTCCCTGTCAGCCTGAACGTCCGCTGTTCCCACATACAACCGGTCCGACATCTGGTTCGACTCCCCCATCATGTTGGGACTCGGAGTCTGGCCGCTCATTTGCGCCCAAGCAGTCGAGGCAAAGGCGAAAAGGGACACCGCCACGACGCACGTAAATCGCTGCGATTTTCTCAACCGCCGGAATACATCGCCGCGGACTTCTGCGCAGCGGTCTTCCTGACGCGAAGAGCTCATTCGATTTCTCCAGGCTGAAACTGACAAATTGGTATCACCGCTCCGCGCCGCCGGTCAAGCGTTGCCGATCATCCCGTGAAGCGTTTGCACCGGCGTCCCTAGGGCAGTAAGTCCTGGTCGTCATCCTCCATCCGAATCTCCCTCATGAATCTCACGATGTAGCCTTCACGCAGCGTGCAGCAAAGACGCATCAACGTCCATTGTTCGCGATAGCTGAGGACGCGCATCAGCGCCTTCACGAGCTTCACGTGCCGCGGCAGGACTCGCCTCATGAAGGCCGCGCCGTTGCGTGTCAGGCTGACAGTGCAAACTCGCCGCCCGATTCTCGGCTGATCCCGTTTGTGTTTTGGCAGCCGGCTCGGTCTGGTTTCCGCCGGGGGAAGCGTGACGACCTTTCGGTGCACGAGCCCGCGCCGCTCCAAACTCAGGAAGGTGACGCGGAGATTGGCCCTGTCGCGAACACGCTGCCGGGCGAACTCGCTCGTGCTGAGCTGCTGGTGCGGGAAGAGCATGAAAAGCAGCCGAACCTCTTCCAGAGTCAGCCCGAAGGATTCGAGCGGGCGGCGCAATTTCCTGCGGATCCAGTCCGCCGTGTCCACCAGCTCGAGGTACGCCGCGAACGCTCGCAGGGACTTCTCGCGCTGCCTTGGCCGCTGAGCCATCGCACCAAAGCTACCGAAAGACGCCGCGTTGTGGGGTTTTTGGTTCCTGTAAACATGCTGATGGCGGAGTGGACCACTCCGCGGTTGCAACAGGGCAGATTGCGGCTTTGCCGTTTTTTCCGAGATTTGAACGTAGCGCCGGGGTCTTCAGCCCGGCATCTTCGCTGCGGCGTCTTTCCACGGCGGGATCCATTCGAGGGTCGGGGAACCTTTCAACATCCTCGCGCCCATCTCCGTGAACGATCCGAGAAACGGATATTCGGTAGGCGTGGCGCAGAAGCCTTTTCGCACGGGATTCATCCAGATGTACCACGCAACGCGATCCGCGGAATCTGGGCCGCGTAGGATGTGATCGTAATATTTGAATTGCCACAACGGGCGACGCATCCTGCGCACAAATTCGATCGCGGTTTCTTGTTTGAACGCTTCGACGAATTTCACCATGTTGCTGGTTTCCGACGCTCCGCCCACGAGGGTGTGTACGTGGTCAGGCATGACGCAATAGGCGTGCGCGAAAAATTCGCATGCGTCGGCGTGTTTTCGCACCTGAGAAATGATCCACCGCGCCAGTCGCGGATCTTTGCCAAACCGGCGTCGATTGTGAAAACAGAGCGTGATGAAGTAGAGATGGCGCCCAACGTAGCGTCCGGCGGCGAGGCGGATATTCGTGCGGCGAAATTCGGGCATGTACGCAAGCGATGTAAACGCGGAAATGCCACGGAACGCAATGCGCAAAAGTGCGGAGACGGGCAAGATGCCGGGCTAAAGGCCCCGGCGCTACGTATAAATCTCAGAGACCCCTAGGAATGATTTCGCCGGCACGGTGTCATCACACCGGGGTCGGGAGTGACAACGTCAAAAAGAGAAATGCGAGCCACCACAGCCAGGACCGCCGATCGGTAGCGTCGTGAAGGTTTGAACGTAGCGCCGCGGCCTTCAGCGCGGCAGGTGTTTTCTTCAGCGGCCGCTGTCCCGCACCGCACCTCAGCTCTCACGTTGTTATCCCGCTCGCCCTGAGTGACGTAGCGAAGGAAGCTAGCCGAAGCGGACGATCTGCTTGTTCCGCGATTCGATGCTGCCTGCCGCGTGTGTCATCGGATCCCCCTGTGCTCTCCCAGAGATTTTAGCGTAACGCCGGGTACTTCTTGCCCTGATGAACGAGGGGCCGCCCTCTTGTGCCGGGCTAAAGAACCTGGCGCTACGTTTGAATCTACACCAACAGCAGGTCCCTCACCGACGTCCCCGACCGAGGGCGTCGGGGCCGGGTTCGGGATGACAACAAAAAGAGAAGGCGCGGCGGCGGCGTCGAAAAATCCGATGACTTGGCAAGCCGACGAGTATATAAGTGTGCCTGCCCAACGGGCCCAGAAGCTTCAACCATAGTTCGGTAGCGGAGCGGTCGCCAGCCCTGCAACCCTACCGAAGCAAATCAGCAAACCCACAACCGCGCCCGAGCAATCCGCGAAGGCCGCACCAAATCGGCGTCATGGAGGCACCACTCATGAAACCAGTTCGACGCATTGCCACGGGAGCTTTGCTCCTTCTTTTCGCATCTGCGGCTCCCATATACGCGCAGGAACAGCACGATCGAGATCAGGGGCATCAAGAAAAGCCTGCCGATCAGCCACAGCATCAGGCCGCCCGACCGGCACCCACGGCGGCGCGTCCGCAGCAATCCTACGGCGGCGTCTATCATGGCGGCGTCAGGCCGACCGAACCCACCCATGGCGGCGTTCACCCCAGCGGAGTGCCGCAACACCAGGGGCAGGTGCGCAGCGGGTTCGTCCAGTCTCGCGCCACTTCATGGAGCAGCGAGCACCAGACTTGGGCGCAACGCGGCGGTTACACCGGCTACCGAATTCCCGAGACCCGATTCCGGCAGTACTTCGGGCATGACCATGTCTTCCGGATCAGCGGCCTGCCGTTGCTTTTCGTGGGCGGCTTTCCGCGGTTTCAATACGACGGCTATTGGGTGACGTTCATCGACCCGTGGCCGGACAATTGGCCCCCCACGTGGTACGAAACCGACAGCTGCTATCTGGATTACACGGGTGATGGCTACTATCTGTACGACACCAATTACCCGGGCATCGCGATCGCAGTGACAATCTCGTTCTGATTCGTTTCCAAGGGGGCGGAGCAAAAGAAAGGGCGTCCCGAAAATCGAGACGCCCTTTTGAATTCCGGATTCCCACCCTCGCGAACAACGCGAGGATGGGGCACCCGCAACACCTAACAGCAGATCCCTCACCGCCGTCCCCGACTGAGAACGTCGGGGCCGGGTTCGGGATGACAGCTGAGGTTTAGTACATGCCGCCCATGCCGCCGCCGGGAGGCATACCGCCGCCCGCAGCGCCCTTCTTTTCCTCTTCCTTGATGTCGGCCACCAGAGCTTCGGTGGTGAGCATCAGGCCGGCGATGGACGCGGCGTTCTGCAGAGCGAGGCGCGTGACCTTGGCCGGGTCGATGACGCCCGCCTTGACCAGGTCCACGAACTCCTCGCTGTCCGCGTTGTAGCCGAAATTCTCTTCCTTGGACTCGCGGATGCGGCCGACGATGACCGCGCCCTCTTGTCCGGCGTTGAGAGCGATCTGACGCATCGGCTCTTCGAGCGCGCGCTTCACGATGTTGACGCCGATGGCTTCGTCATCGTGCAGCTTGAGCTTTTCGAGCGCCGTGATGCAGCGGACCAGCGCCACGCCGCCGCCGGGAACGATGCCTTCCTCGACGGCCGCGCGAGTGGCGTGCATGGCGTCCTCGACGCGAGCTTTCTTTTCCTTCAGCTCGGTCTCGGTAGCCGCGCCGACCTTGATCACCGCGACGCCGCCGACGAGCTTCGCGAGCCGCTCTTGGAGCTTCTCGCGGTCGTAGTCGGAGGTGGTTTCCTCGACCTGCGTGCGGATCTGCTTCACGCGGCCCTCGATCTCGGTGGCCTTGCCTGCGCCCTCGACGATCGTGGTGTTGTCCTTGTCGATGGTGATCTTCTTGGCACGCCCCAGATTCTCGATTTTCACGTTCTCAAGCTTTTCACCGAGATCTTCCGTGATGGCCTTGCCGCCGGTGAGGGTGGCGATGTCTTCGAGCATGGCCTTGCGGCGGTCCCCGAAGCCCGGGGCCTTCACGGCAGCGCACTGCAGCGTGCCGCGGAGCTTGTTGACGACGAGTGTCGCGAGAGCCTCGCCTTCCACGTCTTCCGCGATGATCAGCAGCGGCTTGCCCATCTTGGCGATCTGCTCGAGCAGGGGAAGCAGGTCCTTCATCGAGCTGATCTTCTTTTCGTGGATCAGGATGCGGACGTCTTCGAGCGAGCATTCCATGCGCTCCGGGTCGGTGACGAAGTAGGGGGAGAGGTAGCCGCGGTCGAACTGCATGCCTTCCACGACTTCCAGCGTCGTCTCCATCGTCTTCGACTCTTCGACGGTGATGACGCCGTCCTTGCCGACCTTCTTCATCGCCTCGGCGATGATGTTGCCGATCTGCTTATCGTTGTTGGCGCTGATCGTGCCGACTTGCGCGATCATGTCGCCCTTGACGTCCTTGTGAAGCTTCTTGATTTCCTCGACCGCGACTTCGACGGCCTTCTCGATGCCGCGCTTGAGGGCGGTGGGGCTGGCGCCGGCCGCGACGGTCTTGACGCCTTCGCGGAAGATGGCCTGCGCGAGCACGGTGGCGGTGGTGGTGCCGTCGCCCGCGACGTCGGACGTCTTGGAGGCGACTTCACGCACCATCTGCGCGCCCATGTTCTCGAGCGAATC
>Ga0187782_10000154_pt1 | contig 41384 bp, 41 predicted proteins | sample 0715_SJ02_MP15_2_FD_132454 | JGI IMG/M metagenome (GOLD analysis project Ga0187782, IMG submission 132454) | Tropical peat soil microbial communities from peatlands in Department of Meta, Colombia - 0715_SJ02_MP15_20_MG | ecosystem: Environmental > Terrestrial > Soil > Wetlands > Peat | place... | reverse complement strand
TTGGTAGCGATACCGGGATTCGAACCCGGGTTTCCGCCGTGAGAGGGCGGCGTCCTGGACCCCTAGACGATATCGCCATTGAGAGTAGCGAAGCGCAGGGAGAGGGCACCCCGCGACTAACGAGGTTTTATTTTCCCATGTACGGAAGGGAGGGGCAAGCGAAGGGATGCGATGAGGGCGAGTGGGGATGATGGACGTATGGGGAGGCGGGACGAGAAGCGGTCGGGGATTTGTAGCTGAACTGCACGGCCCAGAAAAACGCGAATTTCGCGTATCTGTGTGAGTGGGAAAGGACTTGCCATCGATTTTTAGCGCGAAAGGAGAAGCAACTGAGGGCGGCGCAGGAGTTATAAGTGCTTGCTTTGCCGCAGATATGGTAAATGCGGATGATAAAGGAGTTGCGGGGGCGAATGGCGGGAAGTGGTGAGTGCGTCGGAGTTAGCGCCACGCGCGGGTTTGTGAGGCTGGACATAAACAAAAAGCCCGCGGAACGGTCCGCGGGCGCAATTTTCCACAACCAAGTGTATAACATTAGTTAAATACTTGTCAAGTTAATTTTACAGGACTGGACTTTAACGGTGGAGAGCGAGGACAGCGCGATCATTCTGGCTTGCCGTACCAAGTCAGCTTGCCGTCGACGACGTTGGCGATGTAGCGGCCTGCGCTCAAGAATTGCATAACTTTTTTGCCAGACCGAGCCATTTGCGCCCAGCGCGAGGTGGTTTTGGGATTCTGCTCGAGGCCACGAATCTCCTGGCCTTCGAAAGTCACGTCGACCTGTCGAAAACCGCTCTTCGGAGTCTTGCGAACGGGGAAGAGCTCGGTCCCCAGGCGAATGTTTCTGGCCTCCTCTACGAGAGCCTGCCGCCAAATCTCGATGAGTGCTTCTTCTAGGGACATATCCATTCCGACGCATGGAGTTCAAGAATTCGTCGCGTGCTTCGCGGTGGACAGGTTACCTCCGTTGGAGGCTACACCGGTTGGCTTGTTTCGAAAAGTGTGTAGTCAAGACATGCGTGCTGTGATGGGCGTGTTGGCGCAGGAAAATGCGGCTAATGGCAAACGCGGCAGCAGCAGAATCTGTAGAAGAGAGACTCTCCATCGCGCCCGAAACAAGGGCAAAGGACCGGGCGGTTAGAACTTGACCATAATGGCCATGTCGATAAAGGACTCGTCTTTGCGAAGATCGGGGAACCAGACGCTGCCGAGCCCGCCGCCACAAGCGGTTTCGGCGGCAGACAGACTGGTTTGGCCGGAGGTAGCGCCAGTGCTGCAGACGTAGTATTGGGGAAGGCCGTTGTTTCCGCCGGGAGGGGTAATACCTCCACGGCCAGACCAGTACGGAACGTTGGCGTGACGATAGTCATATTCCCAGCGGAAAGTAATGTATTGCTTGGGCATGTAGTCGAAGGTGATCGAGGAGTCCCAAGCCTTGAACGGGTCGCCGGGATTTTCTGTGAAGTAAGGAGAATTGGTAGCAGCGGAAATGGCGGTTTCTCCGTTGATGGGAGGAAGCAGGACGAGATAGCGTCCCGGGTTGTTAATCTGTCCGCCGCCGATGGTCAGCCCGAAGAGGTCGCGGTGGAACCAGAAGCGGTTGTAGCCCATCCAGCCGACGAAACTCTGTTTGGGTCCGCCGTGCTTGTCGCCGTAGCAACTGACGCCGGCGCCGTACTCGCAACCGAGGTCGCCGGTAAGCGAGAAGGCCATTCTGTCGAGGCTGCGATCCAGGTTCTCGTAATACTTGACTTCGATGCTGTTATCGGTGTGAATGCGACGGCGTCCCGGAGTGAACAGGTCATCTTCACCTACCCCATAGTTGTTGGAGATGATGTTGATCCGGCTCGTAGGAGTCCACTTGATCTGGCCTCCAACGCCGGGGGTGTGATTGGCAGAAGCGTAGGATTGCCAGCCATTGATGAACCAGGGCTCAATCTTCAAATGTTCCGTCGGGAAAATTTGGATGCGCATGCCATTGAAGAACCAGGGGGTGTTGGAGGAAACATAAGAAGGCTGGTAGGCCCAATTGTCGAAGTTGTAGTAGCTGAACAGGCCGATGTAGGACATGAAGATACCAGCATCGATGTTCACGCCGTGCAGCACATCGAAGTGATAGCCGCCGTAGCCCTCGGAGATGTAGCGATACGCGGTGTCCAGATCCCACTGGCCGTGCCCGGGACTGGGGTCGTTGCGCGGGGTGGTTTCGGAATACATGCCGAATTGGGTCATCAGACGGCCCCGCACATTGTCCCAATGGAAATCACCGCCTACACCTAATTGTTCGAGTTGGATCTCATAGGAGCGGAAAAGTTCGCTGGAACCACCGATGGAGTGATCGGTCGGGTGATTGAAATCGGCGACGTAATTCGTATCGAAACGAATTTCCGGGGTAAAGAACTTGGTGTCCCAGTAGATGTCTTTGGTACGGGCGTTTCCATTCAGCCAAGTCCAATCCGCATCGGAAAACGGTGCGGCGACCTGCGGCTTGGCGTTGGCCACAGCGGCGTTAGCCTGGGCGTTTTGGTCCTGAGTAGGATTGACGCTGGAAGATGATTCCGTGGCCGCGACCGGATTCACGGGCTGAGCCGCAGCGGAAGTGTTCGTGGGTATCGAAGGCGCGGCGAACGATGGAAGAGAGTGCGGCGCAGGGGTACTGATCGCGGGCGCACTGGACGGTTGTGCGGCGGTAGCCGGCTTTTTGGCTTCGAGTTCGGCGACTCGCTTTTCCAGTTGTTCGATGCGTTCGAGCATCCACTGCTCGCGCTCGGTCAATCCGGAGGACGGCTTGGCCGCGGTGTCCGTTTTGGACGCAGGCTTGGCGGCGGAGTCGTCTTTCTTACCGTCGGGATTTCCGTCAGCGGCATAAATGGAAAGGCCGAAAAGGCCAAGAATCGCGAGGCACAGCAGTGCTATACGTCCGAAGAATGTGCGCATATTCCCCCCTGCAGCAATCGGGCAACGAATTTTGTAGGAAAAGACAGAACGATGCTGCCGTTGGCGGTCCCAAAAGATGGACTCTCGTTGCCAAGACAGAGTAACGTCTAAGACATAAGAATTCTGTGAAGACCCGGTCAGCGACGCGTAAGCGTAACAGAAAGAAAGCGGGACGGCACGTTTTGAGCGCGTTTATGGCAGACCGGTGGAATTCGGAAACGAGGTTATGGGGTTAGAAGTGCCACTCGTCATGCGGAACACGGAGGTATTTGGAGCTTGACAGTTGGTTACTTAATGGTACACTAACTGTGAGATATCGTGTGGCCTACTTGGGCAGCGACCCGCAGCATTTCATCGTGAATTAAACCATTGGAAGCGAGAATGGATGGCCCTCCCAGGGTATAGGGCTGTCCTTGCATATCGCTGATCTTCCCACCCGTTTCTTGGACAAGAAGAACGCCGGCAGCAGTGTCCCAGGGATTGAGGCCAAATTCCCAAAACGCGTCAAAGCGTCCCATGGCCACATAGGCGAGGTCCAAGGCGGCAGACCCGTCGCGGCGCACACCGTGGGAGCGCAAAGTGAAGTCCCAATAGAAATGAAAATTGGGGTTGGATTGGCGGTCGTGGTTGGGGAAGCCGGTACACAGCAGGCTGTTCTTCAAAGCGTCGATGTTGGAACAGCGAATCGGTTTGCCGTTGAAGCGAGCTCCTTCGCCGCGGGCCGCGGTGAACAGCTCGTTGTAGACGGGATTGTAGATCACGCCGAGAAGCAGCTCATCTTTGCGGGCAAGAGCGATGGAAACGCAGAAGCAGGGGTAGGCGTGGGCAAAATTGGTGGTGCCGTCGAGCGGGTCGACGTGCCAGCGGTACTCGGAAGTGGTGTCCTTGCCGCTGCCTTCTTCGGCGGCGACGGCGTGACCGGGAAAGTATTGTTGCAGGCGGCTGACGATGAAAGCTTCCGAGCGGCGGTCGGCTTGGGTGACCAGGTCAAATTCCGCCTTGTGCGATATGGTGGGCGGGCGGTCCATTTCTTCGCGCAGGATTTTGCCGGCGCCCTGAGCAATTTCGACAGCACGATCGAGAAAAGTATTGGCCATGCGGTTCCGGGCCCTCAGAGGGATTACTGAGGGCCAGTGAGATAGGTCGTCCGGTGCCGAGCGGTGTAGCCGGGCAGAACCTTCACTTCAATTGTACGGTAAGTGTTGGCGGGACCGCGCGGATTGGGATAATAGGCCAAGCGATATTGGGTGCGAAGTTCATTGTTGATGCGATCGAAGATGATCGGGAGTTCCTGGGAGGATTCTGGAAAGAACATGGCGCCGCCGGTGGTTTCGGTGATGGTCTGGAGGGCGTGTTCGCCGGCGGTGTTGCGGCCATTTTCGTTTTTCACGGGACGAATGACGATGGTATACAGCAGGATGCCGGCGCGAAGAGCGGCTTTGCGGGCGGTCTCGAAATCGGAGCGGCTGGTGGTTTCGCCGGCGTCGGTAAGCAGAATGATGACGCGGCGGCGTTCACCCTTTTTGTTTTGCAGCTGCTGTGACCCCAGGAAAATCGCATCATAGATGGAAGTGCCCGCGCCGTCGGGGATCCTGTGCACCGCATCCTGGAGAGCCCGAATTTTGTCCGAAAAATACGGGGGCAGTTGGTGGACCTGCTCGTCGAAGGCAAACACGCACAAACGATCCTCGGGCCGGAGAACCTGCTGAATGAAGTGAGCGGCAGCGTCTTCCTCGGTGGTTTTTTCGAGGCGCGCGCTTAAGCTGGAATCAATCATGAGGGCGATGTCGAGGGGCTGCTGGGTTTCCTGTTCGAATACGTCAATTTTCTGCGGCACGCCTTCTTCAAGAACCTGGAATGCCGCGACGGGCAGGTCGGGGGCAGGCCGGTTGTGATCATCCAAAACGCTAACCAAAACGGTGACCAAGTTCACGTTCACCTTCATGGTGTTGCGGGACGAAGTGGCGTCCTGGCTCTTGTCTTTGGAGTTGGACGAGGGCTGAGGCGGGGGGTTCTGCTGAGAAGAGGAAGGCTGAGCCCAGGGAGGACGGTCGGGTTTGTCTTGCGCAGCAAGGGGCAGAGCAAGCGCCAGCAGCGCGATTCCTGCGACCAGAGGTTTTGCGACCTGAAGAGTCATCTGTTGGCTAAGATGCTGTTTTCCCGGAAGAAGATGGAGCCGGGGGCAATTCCCCGTCAGCCCAGACCGCGCCGTCTTCAAAATACTCCTTTTTCCAGATAGGTACAGTGCGCTTCAGGGTATCTATGGCAAAGCGGCAGGCGTCGAAAGCGGCAGAGCGGTGAGGCGCGCTGACGGCGATGAAAACGCTGGTTTCACCAATGTGCAACCGGCCGAGGCGATGAACGATAGCTAGCCGGTGGATGGAGAATTTTTGGCGGATTTGCCGGGCGATTTCGGCCATTTTGGCCAGAGCCATGGGTTCGTAAGCCTCGTAATCCAGATACAAGGTGCGACGTCCGTGGGACTGGTTGCGCACGAAACCGTCGAAAGCAACGATGGCGCCATCCTGATCCGCGCGCACGTCGTGGACGATGGACGCAGGGTCAATCGGAGACTGAACCAGGAGAAAAACATCGTCGGCAGCAGCAGTTTTCGGCATCGGAGGGCTCAACCTCCGCTGACGGGGGGAAGAAAGGCGATGGTGTCGCCCTCGGTCACTGGGGAATCCCAGGAGGCGAAGTCCTGATTCTGCGAGGCGACCAAGGAGGCGCGATAAGTGGACAATCGTGGAAAACGAGAACAGTAAAGGTGGAACACGTTTTCCAGAGTGGCGCCGACAGGTACCTCGATAGCCTCTTCGGAAGCGCCGGTCAACTCCCGGATTGGCCCGAAGAAGAGAACTTTGACGCGGAGATTGGGTAAGACAGTGGTCACCGGAAAATTGTAACCTGAGGTAGCGTGGTGGGCTAGTGAGACGCAGCGGGATGACGGCCGGAGGAACAAGCGCGGGGCAGCGATGAAGATTCTCATCACAGGTTCGACCGGGCTGGTTGGGAGCGTGCTGACCGGCGAACTGGCCCAGGCGGGTCACACGGTATGCCGTTTGGTGCGCCCAGAGACCAAGAGCAAAGCGACTCGCGATGGTTCGGGTTTTGACGTGAAGTGGAATCCACTGACTGGCGAACTGGGTGCGCTGGCGGTGGGCGCTGATGCGGTGGTTAATCTGGCCGGAGCCTCGATCGCACAGGGGCGCTGGACGGCGCAACGGAAACGCGAGTTGCGCGGCAGTCGCGTGGACAGCACGCGGGCGCTGGTCCATGCGCTGGCGAAAATGGCGGTGCGGCCACGAGTGCTGATTTCCGCGTCAGCGACTGGTATTTATGGGGACCGGGGAGACGAAGTTCTCACCGAAGAGAGCCGGCTGGGCACGGACTTTCTAAGTGAAGTGGCAGCGGCGTGGGAAGCAGAGGCGGAGAAGGCCGAGGCGCTAGGGATTCGCGTGGTTCAGGCACGGTTCGGGTTGATCCTCGCGAGACATGGTGGGGCACTTGCAAAGATGGCGAGGCCCTTCCGTCTGGGCGTTGGAGGAAAGCTGGGGTCGGGGCAGCAGTGGGTCAGTTGGATTAACCTGGAAGATGTGGTGGCGATTTTGCGGCTGGCTTTAGAGAACGGGACATTGCGCGGGCCAATCAATGTGGTGTCGCCGCAGCCGGTGCGCAATGGGGAGTTCACTGCGGCGCTGGCGAAGGCGCTGCACCGGCCGGCCCTGTTCGCGGCTCCCGCGATGGCGCTGCGGTTGATACTGGGAGAAATGGCCGATGCGCTGCTGCTTGCGAGCCAACGGGTGATTCCCGAGCAGTTGGAGAAGTTAGGGTATAGGTTCTTGCACACTAATCTGCAAGCGACGTTAGCGGGCTTTCTGGCGTAATGCCAGCCTCACTTCACCACATTCATGGTGACGCTGAGGGTCAGCACTCTTCCGCTGACGGGATCGGCTGCTTGTGTGCTTTGCACGGTCTGTCCGTCGCGCATTTTGAATGTCAAACCGGTGCGGAATTCGTGGAGGATTGGCTGTTTAAATTGAATCGTGCTTTGCTCGGATGAGTGGCCCTCTAGCTTATCCATGGGGATCAAGACCTCTCCGTCAACCCAGGAGCGATCGACGTTCAAGACTACGTCAAAGAGCCCGTTCTCCTGACTTTGTGCGCGGGCGTCGATCTTGGTTCCGACGTCCAGATATTGCATTCCGTTTTCTTTGCCGGTGTAAGCGGGAATCCGGCTGCCGATTCTGATTTGGCTATAGGGGCTACCGGGACCGGAAAAATCAGCTGTGAGAAAAAGCGTGTAGGGCAGACTGCCCACTTTCTTTTCGCCTTCGGTTTCAGAGATGACTACCTGGAGCTTGAGCAGAGTCGAAGGTTTCGGTTCGGGTTTGGGCTTTTCCTGCGCGAAGAGATTTGGACAGACAAGTGCTGTCAGCGTGAGTGCAGCGATTAGGAATCGAGCGGTGGGCATGAGTTTCTCCTTAAGGTCATATTTCGATCGAGATCAAGCAAAAAGTCATCACGTCTACTTGCGGCTGGAAGAATCGATTGGTTTCACGTCCAGAGGCTCAATCCGCAGCAACGCAATCTCCGTGGGTGCATCGTTTTCCGGCTGAGCTGGTTGGGCCAACGCCAAAGTCCCTGCTCCGGCTTCCGGGACCTCGGAGACGAATCGGGTGAAGGCGTCGCGCTCTTCCGCCAGAACGATGACTTTGGGAGTGGAGGACGAGGCCCGGGACGTTCCGTGTTGCTTGGTCCGGTCCACACGAGAGACATTTGCGGATTGCCGAGCTGGTTGGGGCGCAGGCAGTCCAGCACTTATCTGCCGTGTAGCAACGGATGACTCTTGGCGAGAAGGTGAGTTCGCGTGCGGAACACGGAGGACAAAAGCAACGGTGACAGCCAAGATCGCGATGGCCGCAATTGCAGCCAGCCTGAACCCCGAGGCCCACGCGCCCGGTGTTGCGGGCTTCGCTTGCAAACTAGAACGCACAAGCGGCAGCAAGGAAGGAGGCACCAGCTGATTCACTAAGGAGCGCAGTCCGGCATCGATGCTGCCGAACAGCTGCTGTTGGGCTTCGTAAAATTGGGCGCAGGCACTACAGGCCTTCTGGTGCGTGGTGACTTCCGGGGGCAGAACTGGAGTGCCAGCAGCAAGCGCCTCGACGATTTTTTCCTGGCACTTTTGGCAATTCATCGCAACTTCTCCGCAAGCGCTTTTCGGGCAAAGAATAATCGCGATTTGACGGTGCCCACAGGCACGCCGAGCATTCCGGCAACTTCCTCGAGGGTGTAACCGTCAATGGCCGCGAGTACCAACACCAGCCGCAGCCGTTCCGGCAACTCGTCGAGAGCTTGTTCCAGGCGGGCCTGGAAGGCGTTGGAGACAGCGACCTCCTCGGCGGTGGGCAGGGGAGGCTGCAGCTCCGGGCGGGCCCATTCGGTCTCGCGACGTTGGCGGCGCCTTGCCGAGCGCCAGCGGTCCAAGGCCAGACGAAAGGTGATGCGCACCAGCCAGGCACGGAAGCGGGTGAGGTCCTGCAGCCGATGGAATTTCTGGTACGCGCGCAGGAGCGCTTCTTGGGCAGTGTCTTCGGCATCAGCGGAATTGCGAAGCACGCCGTGCGCAACGCGATAAGCCAAGGGACCGCACTCCGCCAGGCAGGATTCAAACTCGCGGCGTTGCCGGGCTCGTTCGATTTCCCGCAGCGACTCTCCGTCGAATGTTCTGCCCGGCTGGATCAGAGCCAGCTCCTGCATTGGCGATCTCCCTAACACTTGACTAGACGGCGCGAGCGGGCTTTCGGTTCACGCGCGAGGATTTTCGCTAGATATTGAGCAAGTGCAGCAGGTCCTCCAAGTTGCTTTCGTCAACCAGCAGGCAAACGTCCGCGGCGGCTTCCGGGGTCAGCGGAACTTCTCCTGAATCAAAGGCTTGGAAGAGGCGCATCTTGGCGACAGCATACTCTTCGCTGCTGGTGAGAGAACGGCCATTGGCGCGGGCCCAGGATTGCAGAGCCGCCTGTTGGACCAAAATCCGCAAGCCAAAGCTGGTCTTGCGATCGGCCGAAATGGCGTAGATGAATTCGCCGACGGGGCGGCCATCGCGGCGGATGCGGTTCACTTCGTAGAAGCAGTACTGATAAACGTAACCATTCGCGGCGGAATAACTTTTCACCCGGCGAACCGCGTCTGGACGTGCCATGGGCGGATTATTGGAGGGGAGCAGAGGAAAGTCAATGGAAGCAGCGCAGGGCGATGCCAATGTGGGATGGGAGCTTGCCAATGATGCCAGAAGGGAACGCGGCAGGCGATTCGGAAACGTTCCACTAAATTCAGTAGGGCGAAGGAGCCGCGGGTTTGCTGGGCGGAAACATGCTGACGAGTCAGACTTTAGGACGCGGGTGAGAGGGGCGACTCGCAAGGTGAGATGGTTCCCGCGGCGATTGGGTTGATGGTCCTCAGGCTGCAGAGTCGGCGGGCATGCGGCCCCTTCCGCAAATGCGCAGAACGAATCGAATGGGCACAAGAAATTGGCCGGCCTGGCACAAGTGCGTGCCGGCAACCGTGCTCCTCGCGACGAGTGCGTGGACTCTGGGCTGCGGTGGGGGAGGCGCAGGCTCAGTAGCGCAGCCGCCGCCCGCACCTCCCTCCATAAGTGTGAGCGTGGCACCCGGAGCCGGGACAGTGTTGCTGGGTGAAACACTGGATTTCACCGCGACAGTTTCCAACTCCGGTGACACCACGGTGACCTGGGCGGTAAATGGAATCGCCGGCGGCTCGGCTCAACTCGGAACCATTTCTGCCGATGGAGTGTATACAGCGCCCACAGATCTTCCCCCGGGCGGGACGGTGCAAGTGACTGCCACAAGCCACGCCGACTCATCCAAATCTGCCGGCGCGAGTGTGACCATCAGCAGTGACGTGTCTGTATCGGTTTCTCCGAACGTGGCCAGTGTCGAGCTTGGAGCCACACAATCGTTTCAAGCCGCGATTCAAAGCCGAGGGCGGCCCGATACCAGTGTTCGGTGGACGCTATCGGGAGGGTCTTGCCCGAACTCCTGTGGAAGCGTCAACGCCAGCGGGGTGTACACCGCGCCGCAGATTCTGCCGAGTTCGAGCGCCGTGAATCTGATAGCCACCAGCGTTGCGGACCCTTCCAAGCAGGCGAGCACAACGATCACGATCACCAGTCATTTCACGTTGCAGTTGACGGCGCCGGCCAGCATGTTCACGGGTACAACAACGTCGTTGGTCGCGGTGCTCACTCCAGTGGCGGGGTCCAATCCGCTGCCGACGTTATCGTGGTCGTTGAGTGGCAGCGGTTGCAGTGGCGCTACGTGCGGAGTGTTGACGGTAACAACGACGCAAGCAGCAGGGGGAACACCCCTCGACAACGCCGCGGTGTTCACGGCTCCGAGTACAGCGCCACAACCGGCCACGGTGCTGGTGACGGTCATACCTCAAGCCGACCCCAGCAAACAGGTGCAAGCCAACATCACCATCGAGGCAGGGTCCAGTCTGGGCATTTCCCCGGCCTCGGCCACCATTGTGGCGAATGGGCGGCTGACCCTGACCGCAACGCAAGGAGGTAATTCCAGCGGTCCGTTAAGCTGGAGCGTGAACGGGATTCCCGGGGGCAATACCACGTTTGGGCAGGTTTGCGTCAGCGGCTCGAATCCATGCCAACCATACACGAGCGGAAGCGCCACACAGGTGGATTATGCGGCACCCGGTTTGATCCCTTCGCCGAATCCGTTTGCCATTACGGTGAGCAGCACGACGAATCCGAACCTTTCCTCTTCCGCGCAGGTCACGATTATCAATCATGTTGTGGTCAGCGTACTCCCCAATAGCGTTACCTTGCCACCGTTGGGTACGCAGAGCTTCACTGCAACCGTGCTGGGCACCACCAATCAGAATGTCATCTGGCAAATTGCAGGTACCGGCTGCGGAACGCCCGGTAATTGCGGCACGATCGATGCGTCGGGAAACTATACCGCTCCCGGGGTTCCTCCCAGTCCGGATGGGCTGCAGGTAATTGCCACCAGCGAGTACGACTCCACGGAATCTGGCACGGCCAACGTAACCATCTCGACGCAGCTGAATATTCTGACCCTTCATCCGGCCAGCGTTTACGCAGGAGCGGCCGATGGTTTCACGATCCAGGTGGACGGAAGCGGGTTCGTGCCCAGCAGTCCGGGGCCGGGGTCAACCGTGCTGGTTGGCGGAACAGCACGAGTGACCACGTGTGCCGGGGCAGGGGCTTGTACGGCTCCGGTGACAAGCACAGACGTAGCGGCCGCAGGTAATTTGCAAGTCCAGGTGGAGAATCCCAACGCAGCCACCTCCAACACGGTGAATTTGGTGATCGTGGCCCCCAGCACATCGAGCGATGGGATCGCGCTGAGCAGTTCCGCGCCTGCAGCCAATGGCAAGGACATAACGGTTGTGGAACCGACCACCGCGGGTATAGACAGCGGCGGCGATGATCTGGACTTGAACATTGCGGCCATCGGCTCGTTCAGCACCACCAATAACAGTTGCAGCCTTGGGGGGAACGCCATCCCTTTGCTTCGTCCCTCCAGCGGCACCATAACGGCAGACATTTGCCTGTTCTCGGAGTCCGGGCTGGACACCAGCATGACGTACACGGTGTCGGGTTCAGGAGACGTGGCGGTCATTTCGCAGCAGCCCGCCGGGCTGGGAATCATTCATTTGACGTTGCAGGTGCCAGCAACGGCCACGGCTGGGGCGCGAACCCTGTTCATTCAAAACAGCAACCTCGACGAGACTTCGGCTTCGGGCGTTCTACAGGTGCAGTAGGGCTTGGGAGGTTTTGCGATGAGCTATGTGCAGCGGCGGCGGTTCCTGTGGGTTCTGTTTCTGGCCGGAATCATCCTGATCGCGGTAGTCGCCAATGCCACAACGCTTGCGCGCCTGCAGTTCTATCAATTGGTACAGCATTCCTCGGCGATTGCGCGGGTGCGCTGCGTTCGCGCAGACACGCGTCTGGAGCGCGGCGAAATATGGACCGACACGGTGTTCGAGACCGTGCAACGCGACAAAGGCTTTCTGCCTTCCTCCATCGTGGTGCGCATGCCGGGAGGGAAGTTCCAGCACTTGCATTCTCATGTCGATGGCGTGCCGGAATTTCGGCCCGGCGAGGAGGTTTATCTGTTTTTGACCGGACACCCGGGAAAACAGTTCTACGTCGTGGGTTGGTCGCAAGGCACGTTTCGCATCCACAGGAACGCGCGCACGGGAATGGAAACGGTGACACAAGATTCCGCGGACGTGCCGGTGTTTGATCCACGGACGAATACGTTCACGAAGAGCGGAATCCGGGATCTGAAGATGGATCGTTTTCTGGAAAGGCTGAATAAGGAAGTGTACCGGCAATCGCAATGACGGCAGGTGATGGCGGTTCGGGGAATGCAGCGGATTAGCGCGGTCGGTACGGATCCGGAGAGTCGAACAGAGAGACAGAAAGGCAACGGATGCGAGACGGGCTCCGAAAATGGGTGGCCACAGGCGTTGCGGCGCTGTACGGGTTGTGGTCGGTCACGACCGCTCACGGTTACGCGTTCAATGAGATTGTGCCGGACGTTCGCCAGCCTGCCAGCGTGTCTGGTGGTTCGGCGTGCCCGATTCCCGCCCACCAGTTAGTGGGAGCCGATAGCATCGCCGTCCAATGGAGCACGGTGTTGAGCGCCAATCCACAAACGATTTTGACGACCGACCAGACCGCGACAGGCAGGTTAAATGAAATTGAGGCGGCAATCCAGCAATCCGAGAATGTTTGGAGTAGCGTGGCGGGCACTTCCCTCCCGACTGGTAGTTTCTCCCCGTTAACTCGCGTGTCCACGGCCAACATTTGCGGAGCCGACAGAGTGAATTCGATTTGCTTCGATCAGCCGGACATGGGGTTCACCCCCGGGGTCCTGGCGTTCACCCGGGTGATCACCGCAGATGCGATCAACATACAACTGGGCAACGTGGTGTCGACAGAAGTGGGCCAGATTCTGGATGCGGACATCTATTTCAACCCGAGCGATGCGAACGTCACGTTTGCCACGCCTTCGGCATTAAGCGCGAATCCAAAAGCGTACGATTTGGAATCGCTGATGATCCACGAATTCGGGCACCTGCTGGGTTTCAGCCATTCCGGGGTGTGGAGCGCGATCATGTATCCGTTTGCGGCGGCTCCGGGCACGTTTTCGGGGCAGCGGCCCACGGCGCAAGAGCCCGATGCGCCGCTGGCGGACGACGATCGCACCGGTCTGCGCACGCTGTACCCGGACCCAAACGATACCACTTATATCGGCTCCATTGCGGGCCGCATCGTACCCGCAAATCCGCTGTCTTTGCCTGCGACACCCCCAGGAGTAACGGGAATATTCGGCGCGCACGTGGTGGCGGTGGACGTCTCGGATGGCAACGCTATCGCGGGCACATTAGGCGGTTGGAGCTGCACGGCGCCGGGCCCGGTGCAATTCGACGGCAGCTACATCATCCAGCACTTGCCGGTGGGCCATAGTTATTCGGTGTACGCCGAAGCGTTGGATGGAGCAGTGACGCCATCCACGGTGAGCACGGCGCTGACGACGCTGTGCCGGAACGCGAACACCGACCCCGGCTGGCCGGCAACGCAAGCGTGCGTGGTGCCAGCGGTGGATCAGCAGTTCAGTTCCCGGGTGAGGCCCGCGCCGTAGGCGCTGCCACCCGTCTAGTGTCCGCATTGCGCTTGTCGCGACGAATCCCTGATTTTTCTGTTGAATTAAAGAGCCAGAGAGGTTCTTCACTCCGCAGGCTCCGTTCAGAATGACGTGTAGGGGACCTAATTAGCAGGTGGGTGCAGAGGTTGAGATCCCCTCGAGGCTCGGGGCATGCCTTGGTCGCAAAGAACGCTCCTCAGGTTGACAAGATTGGAATGGGGTGAAGTGGGAATAGGTGGTGGGAACTGCTCTACGCGCCGGCGGGGACCATCCAGCCACCACCGAAGATCAATCCAGGGCCGAGCGAGGCGAGAAAGACCGGCAAGCGCTGTTCCGCGGGTTGGGTAGCGGCATGATGGAGAGCCGCATGCAAAGCCGCGCCGCACATGGATGATCCCAGATTGCCTTTGGTGCTAACCAGGGCGGGAAAATTCTTCACGGAAACACCAAGCTGCTTGGCGAGCAGGGTGACCAGGCGGGGATTGGGCTGGTGGGTAGCAAAGGCGCCAACCTGATTGCGGGAGATGCCGCTGCGGTGCTCGACCTCATCGATAACCTTCTCCATGCGGCTGACCGCGGCGCGGGAGAGCGCATCCCCGTCGAATTGCACGTCCAGGTGGCCGTTACCGGATTCGGAGATGGCAATGGCCTCGGCATATTGCGAGGCACAGCCGAAGAAAAACTCGCCCAAGCGGTAGGCCAGGCTCTTGGTTTCGCCGGGCTTTCCGGAAAGCAAGAAGGCGCTGGCACCGTCACCGAACAAGCCGCCAAATTCTCCCGCGGCGCGGCCCGGGCCCAGAGTGCGGCTGTGTACGTCCGCAGTGGCGACCAGAATCTTCCTGGCACGACCGGAGACCAGCAAGGCTTGCGCTACCGCCAAAATCTGCAGCAGCGCCAGACATCCGCTGCCCACATCCAGGGCATTGGTGTTTTCGGGCAACCCCAGCTTGGCATGCAAAAGAGCGGAGAGCGAGGGATAGGCGTGGTGGGTCTCGCTGGAAGCAAGAATCCAATCCAGACTGTCGGCGGTCTGGCCGGTGTGTTGCAGCAAACGCCGGCAAGCTTCCGCGCCCAAGGTTGCTTCGTCTTCATTTTCCGAGGCGTGCGTCACCGAGACAATGCCTGCGCGGCTCTTCAGCTTGCCTGCGGGCATGCCAAAGGCATGGTCGACTTCCTCAGAAGGAACTGTACGGGAGCCAAAAGCGCTGGCGGACCCAATCACGTAAACGTCAGTGGCGATCAAAGCAGAACCTCATGCTGGCACGGTGGCAGGTCCGAGGAGAAAGATGCACGGTCAATTCATGAACGGAGCCTGTCCTCATCTATCATCGGGTAGACCGTTGGAGATTTCCAGTCGAGTGCAGCCTAAGAAGCATTGCACGATGGCGCATCAGAAATATTCGATCGCTTCGGGAGAACTGCGGAAGCCATACTGTTCGGATTGCAAGCGCAGGGCATCTTCCAAAGCGGAACTGCGGCCTTGCGCGAACAAGGAGTTGCTGGTTACGTCGGCGAAGCCGTGCAATTGCAGGAGACGATCTTCCGCGTCGCGTTGGCTTTCGATTCCCGCGCCGCGCCGGAGATGCTGGGGCACAACACCGCGTTGCAGCAACGCCGGACAAATCATCAAAAAGCGATGGCAGTGCAGCGGATCTTCTTCCGCGCACATGAGCACGATGTTCCGGCCCTGTGTCATCCCAATGAGCCGGTCCAACGCCTCCAAGAAATCGGGAGCGTTGCGGCGCGCCGCATAATCCACCAAGCCGTCGGGGCGGTAATAGCGGGAATCCAAGGGACGCCCGCCGAACTGATCGCCAAAGAATTGGTAGATGATCTTGGCGTTGGCCAGTTGGGTCATCAGTGGTTCACGGTTAAATTGTGGAAAACGGAAGCTTCCCGGGCGGCTGCGCACGTCGCACACGATGTGAATTTCGTGGCGAATCAGGACACTGAGGAGCGCGGACATCTCCAGATTGGAATGTCCTATGGTGAACAGGCGATACGCTGGTTTTTGGGACGGGCTCATGGGCAGGAGCTTGGCCTGGGGAATTGTAGCGCGTTGTGTGTCTAAGCCAAAACGAAGCAGTTCAATGGCGATTGGGGTTGCGTTTGGCGCGGCCGGAGATCCTTTCCAGTTGGGCGACGATTCGGGCGAACTCCTCGGTTAAGGGATTCCTGCCCGCTTTGCGAAATTCTTTCACCAGCGCGCGGTAATACCACAACGTGCCATCTTTTTTGCCGGCGAATCGCGCGAACACAGAATCTCCGTGCACGCGAACCTCATGGAGGGTTTCGCGCGCATTGGAGAGCTTGTCGGCCGCGGAGACCAGGCGCACTTCCGCGGATTCGCCGCGCAGCCGCTGGACGTAGGCGCGTTTGCGGACCATCCAAGGTGGTTTGGGCTGGTCATAAGAATCGGTGCAGCCGTCCACGATGTGGGCAACGCGCTTGCCGAATTTTCGTTCGATCTCCCGAAGGCGTGGCCTGCCGCCCTGGTCTTCGACCGCATCGTGCAGCAATGCAGCGATGGCCATTTCTTCGTCGCCGCCATATTCGATAACGATGGACGTAACGCTCAGAAGGTGTCCGATGTATGGGCGAGCGGTGCGCTTGCGAATCTGGCGCGAGTGCAAACGAGCTGCGTAGCCCAGGGCTTGAAGGAAACGGTTGGAGAAAAGCCGCGGTGGCGTGCGCGTAGCGATGGACTCAACCTCTTCAGCGTTTAGCGGCGGCGGGTCTTGGCCAGCAGGCGAAGGATTTCGAGATATAGCCAAACCAGCGTGACCATCAGGCCAAAAGCGCCATACCATTCCATGTACTTCGGCGCACCCATGCGCGCGGCGGTTTCGATCATGTCGAAGTCCAGAATCAGATTCAGCGCCGCGATGACCACGATGACCAGGCTGATGCCAATTCCCAGCGGCGTGCTGCTGTACAAGAAAGACATTTGGGTGTGAAAGAACACGCTCATCACCATGTTGGCCAGGTAAACCAGCATGATTCCACCGGTGGCGGCAATGATACCCAACTTGAAGCCGCGTGTGGCGCGAATGATGCCGAATTTGTAGGCCAGCAGCATCACAAACATGACCGCGAAGGTCAGGCTGACGGCTTGCATGGCAATGCCGGGATAGGAGCGTTCTAAGATGGCCGAGATGCCACCGAGAAAAAGGCCTTCCAGTACAGCGTAAATGGGCGCGGCGATGGGCGCCCAGTTTTTCTTGAAGACGGTAACCAACGCGACCACGAAACCACCCAGCGCACCGCCAAGCATCCAGGGATAAGCGGCTGTTGGCGTTTCGGAGTGGGTTAATCCCCAGGTCCAGGCGGCGGTGACCACCGCAAACAACAGCAACAGGCCGGTCTTGTTGACGGTGCCCTGAATGGTCATGGCCTCGCCAGTCACCAGCTGGCCAGTGAAGGCACTTTGCTTAAGCACGGGATTGTTGGAACGAATCAGGTCTGCCATGAAGGTTTCCTCGAGCCCACTCGGGCTGAGTTATAAGAATAACATTTTCGCGGGAAAGAAGAGTTGGTAAGGCTAACGGGAATCGATCCGAATGTCGGCAGCAAGGTTCTCCTGCGATGCAACCAGGCGATGCTGCAAGAAGCTCGCAAAACGCGACGAGACCTGTATAATGACGCGGCGGCACGGGCCTAGATCCAGCGAAGGGAGACCACCATGTCGTCGGTGTTGATTACGGGAACCAGCAAGGGAATTGGGTTGGACGCTGCGTTGGCGTTTGGCCGTGCGGGTTATAGGGTGCATGCGACCATGCGCAATCCGTCGCAAGCGCCGGAGCTCGCGAGAAGGACGGTGGAAGAACGGCTACCGATTACAATAACGGCGATGGACGTGGACGAAGATGAGTCCGTGCAACATGGGATTGCGGCAATTCAGAAGGAGCACGGGCCCATCGACGTGCTGGTGAACAATGCCGGAGTGGAGAAGGCAGGGTCCGTGGAGGAATTGCCGCTGTCGGAATTTCGTGCGGTGATGGAGACGAATTATTTCGGGGCGTTGCGATGCATTCAGGCCGTGGTGCCGTCGATGCGCAAACGGGGAAGCGGCTGCATCATCAATGTGAGTTCGGTGGCCGGGAGGATCACCAGTCCACCGTTGAGTGCGTACATGGCGTCGAAATGGGCACTGGAGGCGTTGAGCGAAGCGCTGGCGGCAGAGATGAAGACGTTTGGTGTACGCGTGGCGATTGTGGAGCCGGGAATTATTGATACGGCGATGGCACGGCGTATTGCAGAATCGCCGGATGGTTCGGTGTACCGGCAGAGAGACCGATTTGCAGCGATGTTTACGGCATCGCTGAAGACTCCGGCGCCGCCTTCGCTGGTGGCACAGAAAATTTTGGAAGTGGCGGAAAATGGAACGTGGCAATTGCGCCATCCGGTCGGGCCGGATGCGGTGCCGTTTCTGGAGTGGAGGAAAAGCTTCAGTGACGAAGAGTGGGTGGAATTGCACGCGAGCGATGATGAAACGTGGAACCGCGAGATGGGTTTGGATGCGGATTTGAAAAGCAAGGCCGCGGACTAGAGCAACACGGGACAAGATGGAAGAGGCGGGATGGTAGCGCTAACGGGAATCGAACCCGTATTTCGGCCTTGAAAGGGCCGCGTGCTAACCGTTGCACCATAGCGCCACAGTGCGGGAAGTACAATCTTGTAATTATACGGGATTCTGCGGGGGCACGCTACGAAGCGGGCTTGCGGTTACTTCTGGCGATCTTCCCATTCTTCGTGCCAAGCCATTTGAATGGCTTCGAGCTTGCTCTCGTTGGATTTCTGGGGATCACCGGCAAAACCGGGGAGTTCGGTGATCCACTTGTGCATGTCGGTGAAGCGGACGGTTAGTGGATCGAGATCTGGATAACGGTCGGTCAGGCCGATGGCGATGTCGTCGAGATTGTCCCAATCGAAAGTGTTTGGCATGGCGGCCTCCGGGAGTTAGAGTTGTCAGTTTTAAGTGTTGAGTGGTTGGGTCCGTCTCTTTCCTGGTGTTTCTCTAAAGAGAGATTCTTTTCGCAAAAGGCGCGAAAAGAGAAAGAGGTCCTCGTTACGCTCGGAAAACATACTGTAACCTCCCCAAAAAGCTCACGAAAAACTGTGAACTAATCACTAACAACCGAAAACTATTTCAGTGATCCAATTCGCGGGCGTAGTTTTTGTTCCAGTCGGGGATTTCGACGACGATGTCGGTGGTACCGTCGGGTACGGTCTGACAGCCGAGCCGGGATTTCGGGGTGATGCCGGGCGCTTCGTCGAGTTCATCGAGTTCGGCGTCGGTGGCCTCGTTGCAGGATTCCAGGCCTTCGCGCACGACAACATGACAGGTGGAGCAGGCGCAAACGCCGCCGCAAGCATGGTCCAGGCCCATCTTGAAGCCCTCGGAAATGTCGAGAATGCTGCCGGGCAAACCGTTATGACCGTAAGGGAACTTTTCCGGGTCCACTTCGACGGTTTTGCCGCTAGGAAGAAAAGTGACCTTGAATTTCTGGGTCGCCTTTTTGTATTTCACTTCTTCAATGTAAGGATTGCTGCCGCCCATACGCTGCTAAACCTCCGCCAAATTCTTGCCTTCCAGGGCCGTTTGCAAAGCTGAGTTCATGAGCAGTTCCGCCAGATGCTCGGTGGCGCGATTCAACTCGTCGATATTCCTGCGAATCTGCTTGTAATCGGTGCCATTCGCCGCTTCCTTGAGAGCCGTGACGGCGACTTCCACGTTAATACGTTCGCTCTGAGAAAGATTCGCGGCGCCGGGATTGGCCAGCGCTTTGGCGGTCGCGCCAAGGATGGACTCCGCTTCGGTGCGGGCCTCGATCAATTGGCGTTCCGCAAAATCCTGCTCGGCGTATTCGATCGATTCTTCCAGCATACGCTCAATATCGTTGTCGTTCAGGCCGTAGCTAGGCTGTACTTCAATGGTGTGCTCGGCGCCGGTGCGAATATCCTTGGCGCCAACCTGCAAAATGCCATTGGCGTCGATCAGGAACTTCACTTCGATGCGCGGCAAGCCCGCCGGAGCGGGAGGAACACGCAAGGTGAAGCGGGCCAGCGAACGGCAGTCTTTGGCCAGTTCCCTTTCGCCCTGTAAAACGTGAATGTCGATACCAGTTTGATTGTCGACACCAGTGGTGTAGAGCTCCTGAGCGCTGGCGGGAATGGTGGAATTGCGAGGGATTACTTTGGCGACCGCGCCGCCATAGGTCTCGATGCCCAGGGAAAGCGGGGTAACGTCGAGCAGCAGCATATTCTGCACGCCGCGATCGAGAATATTGGCTTGCACCGCCGCGCCGAGTGCTACGACTTCATCGGGATTCAGCTCGGTGTGCGGCTTGCGGTCGAAGTATTCCTGCACGGTGCGGCGAATGAGCGGAGTGCGGGTGGCGCCACCAACCAGCACCACTTCGTCCATTTCGCCGGGCTTGAGATGGGCGTCGGCGAGCGCCTGCTTCACGGGGACCATGGTGCGGTCCACCACCGGGCGAATCAGCGCTTCCAGAGCGCCACGGGTAAATTCGTGAACAAAAATGCGGCCGTTAGGCAATGGGAAACGCAGGGTCACGGATTCCACTTCCGAGAGCTTGTGCTTGAGGGCGATTAGTTGTCTGCGCAGCTCTTGCGCCAGTTCGCCATGAGGAGAGAAATCGATTTGGTCGGTTTGCAGGATTTGCTCGTGAACGAAAGCCTGGAGCAGATTGTCGATGTCATCGCCACCGAGGTGGGTGTCGCCGTTGGTGGACAGTACCTGGTAAATATCGCCGTCGCTGGTGGAAATCAATTTCAGAATGGAAATATCAAAGGTGCCGCCGCCAAGATCGTAGACAGCCACTTTGCCGCGCTGCTCTTCGTGCAGGCCGTAAGCGAGCGCCGCAGCCGTAGGTTCATTGACCAAACGCAATACTTCCAAGCCAGCCAGCTTGCCGGCATCCTTGGTGGCTTGCCGCTGGGCGTCATTGAAGTAAGCGGGAACGGTGATCACCGCGCGATCCACAGGCTCGCGAAAGTAGGCCTCGGCCCAATTCTTGAGTTCGCGAAGAATGAAGGAAGAAATTTCCGGCGGGGTGAATACCTTATCGCCCAATCGAACGCGAATCACGTGATTGCTGGAGGGATCGATGCGGAAAGGAAACAACTTCAGCTCGTTTTGCACGTCGGCGGGGCCGCGGCCCATTAGCCGCTTAACGGAATAGATAGTGCGTTCGGGCTGGGTGAGCAAACGGCGGCGGGCCGGCTCGCCGACGATGATGCTGCCGTCCGGGTCGAGGCTGACGATCGAAGGGCAAAGAGTGCTGCCGGTGGGACCGGGGATACACTTGGGCTGGCCGGTGAGCGGGTCAATGTACGCGACCAAGCTGTTGGTTGTTCCTAGATCGATACCGACGATGCGTGCCATAGCAAGTTACCGAGTCATGCCAATTCTTTCTGGACATTGAGAACCAAGTTGCGGATGTAGGAGCGGCGATTGAGCAGATCATTCAATTTGCTCATCAGCGCGTTGCGCTGGTGCAGATCGCCCGATGCGATCATTTGGTCCCATTCGCGAGCGGCATTCTGCAGCTGCCCATCGACTTCGGTCAGCTTGCCTTCGAAATTCTTCTCGGCTCCTTCCAAACGATGCTTGAGTGTGGCGGTATCGCCCCCAGAGGACTTGGCGCCGCGAAGCTCGTCGAGCGATTCGTTCAGTTCGAATACCTCTTCCAGCAATTCGGGAGGAGCCTGCTGCTTGTTTTGCCCCACTTTGCGAGCGCCTTCGATGGCCAGCAGATATTCAACGCGGCCCACGGGGTCGCGCAACGTGCGATAGGCATCATTCAACTCGGAGCTGCGCTTGAGGGAAATTTCACGCTCTTCCGGGGAAGCATTCACAAAATTGTCGGGGTGCAGCTTCCAGCTGAGCTGCAGGAATTTCTGTTCCAGAGCGGTCATCTCGATCCATAGCTTGCGTGGCATTTCGAACATAGCGAAGTAGTCGCTGTGTTCGGGAACCTGTAAGACCTTGCCGCAGGAGGAGCAAAAATGGGTGCCCATGGTGCGCTCGTGACAATTCCAGCACGCCAGTGGCGGATGCGTGGATGAAGTTGAGGTGGCCATAAAAGCGTTTCCCGTATCTCCAAAATAAAAAAGTGGCTGGCGCTCGCGGTAGCCAACCACTTATCAGACCGAGTCAGTACCAGTCAGGGCACAGACTGGAAGTCCGTGCGACCGCTTACGCCGTAAATGAACTTCCACACCCGCAACTTCGGGCGGCGTTGGGATTCTGGAAAACGAATCCCTGACGCATCAAAGTTTCCTCGTACTCGAGGGTGGTGCCGTTGAGGTACAGGAGACTTTTGGGATCCACGAAAATGCGCGCACCAAAGGCCTCGAAGACCTTGTCGCGATCCCGAGCCTTGGTATCCAAGCGCATGGCATAAGAAAGGCCGGAACAGCCGCCGCCTTGCACGCCAACACGCAGGCCGCCAGTCTCGGCAGGCACACCCTCTTTGGCGAGCAGCGCGAGTATTTTCTTCGCCGCCCGCTCAGTGAGATGGATCACCGGCCCGACCTTCTCGAGGACCGGAGTTGTGGATTCCGCAGCCATACCAGTTGCCTCTACTTCCCGGAGCGAACATCTTTACCGCGTTGTCCGACGTCCAGGTCTTACCCGCCGGAAAACGCCAGAAAAGCTGCTTGGCCCGGCTTAGTGCGAGGCCTTTTCGCTCGCGGGCACTTCCACACCGTGCTTCTTCTTCCAATCGCCGATAGCCGCCTTGATGGCATCTTCGGCGAGCACGGAGCAGTGAATCTTGACCGGAGGAAGCGAAAGCTCACGGACGATGTCCGTGTTCTTGATCGCCAGAGCCTCCTCGACAGTCTTGCCCTTCACCCATTCGGTGGCCAGGGACGAGCTGGCAATGGCCGATCCACAGCCAAAGGTCTTGAACTTGGCTTCTTCAATGACCCGTGTCTCCGGATTGATTTTCATCTGCAGTTTCATTACGTCGCCGCACTCCGGAGCGCCAACCAGGCCGGTCCCGACATTGGGATCTTCCTTGGGCAGGCTGCCGACGTTGCGGGGATTATTGTAATGATCGACTACCTTGTCGCTGTACGCCATGGGCCCCTCTCTCCTTCACTGAGATATCCCGAAAAATTAACCCCTGGCCGCGGCCAGAAGATTACCGAAACCTGCATTTTTCATCGCTTTTTCGGTCAGGGCGATGTTGGTCAAAAACGCAGAGCGTCCGGCGGTGAGCTCGCGCAGAGCTTCGCGAACGTACTGCGGACCAATTCCCAGAACGTTGAGAAATTCCCGAACGTCCTGAAGGTGATAAAACACCCGTTCCGCCGCCGGGGCCGGTTCGTCACCATCCTGATAAGCCTGGTAGGTCACGCGAAAAGGCGCGGACGTACCGGCGATGGAGCGATGAATCCGTAAAGTTCCTTCACTAGCGATCGCACTTGCCATTTTTCCTCTTCTCTTCATCCTGCTACAGCTTCTGAATTACGCGGTCTGCCACTTGACCTTGGAGATGTCGATGCCTTCCTTGGCCATTTCGTAAAGTGGCGAAAGCTCGCGCAGCTTGGTAACGACTTGCACCATTTTGTCGACCACATAATCGACCTCTTCTTGGGTGGTAAAACGCCCCAGGCCGAAACGGATGGAGGTATGCGCCAGATCCTCCCCGACGCCCAGAGCTTTGAGTACATAGCTGGGTTCCAAGGTTGCCGAGGTGCATGCGGAACCGCTGGAAACCGCCACGTCGTTGATGCCCATCAAGAGCGACTCGCCTTCGACATAGGCGAAGCTCATGTTGAGATTGTTGGGGAGCCGATGTTCCATTGAACCGTTGATGAATACTTCGTCGAGCTTGGATTCGAGACCAGCCCTGAGCCGGTCGCGCAAGCCGCGCAACCGCTGCGATTCTGTGGCCATCTCCTGCTGGCACAGTTCGCAGGCTTTACCCAAACCGACGATTCCCGGCACATTCAAAGTGCCGGAGCGCATGCCGCGCTCATGCCCGCCGCCATCGATAATGGCGGAAAGCTGAACGCGAGGATTGCGGCGGCGCACGTATAACGCCCCAACACCCTTGGGACCGTAAATCTTGTGCGCCGAGATGGCCAACAAGTCGATGTTGTCCTTCTGCACATCCACGGGAACTTTGCCGACCGCTTGCACACCATCGACGGCGAAGATGACGCCCCGTTCCTTGGCGATCTTGCCGATCTCGGCGATCGGATTGATCACTCCAATCTCGTTATTGGCGTACATGATGCAGATCAGAATGGTGGTGGGCTTAATGGCCTTGCGTACGTCCTCGGGATCGACGCGACCGTCGCGCTGCACCGGCAGGTAGGTCACCTCGAAGCCATGCTTCTCGAGGTTCTTACACGTGTCCAGAACCGCCTTGTGCTCGATGGCCTGGGTGATGATGTGGTTGCCCTTTTCGCGGTACATCTCCGCCACACCCTTGATCATCAAGTTGTCCGATTCGGTGGCACCGCTGGTGAAGATGATCTCCTTGGCGGTGGCATTGATCAGAGAAGCGACCTGTTGGCGCGCATTCTCTACCGCCTCTTCGGCGCTCCAGCCAAAGGAGTGGTTACGGCTGGCCGCATTGCCAAATTTATTGGTGAAGAACGGCATCATGGCATCAAGCACCCGGGGATCGACCGGGGTGGTGGCGTGATTGTCCATGTAAATCGGCAGTTTGACGGCCATTGCGATGTTCTCCTATGCGGGGCAGACTCAGCGCGTTAACGCGACCCGATCCATCCCCTTCAATTCCACGAGCGACGGTTCCTGCTTATCTTTGTCCTCGCTCAGATGCGCGACGGTAACCGTGCTCAAGACTTCCAAAATGCTTTCGTTGACGCGCTGCAGTGGTTCTTTCACGGAACAGCGCTCGGTAGCGTCACAGTTGCCATGGCTGGTGACGCAAGAGGTAATCAACACCGGCCCATCAATCGCTGTCAGCACCTCCAACGCGCTGATGCGGTCGGCTTGCTTGGTCAGCTGGTAGCCGCCGGTCGAGCCATGCTTGGCGGCAACCAAGCCGTGTTTCGCCAATTTCTGCAGTACCTTGGCCATCAGCGTTGCCGAAATGCCGTACTCCTCGGCGATATCGCTGGCACTGCAAGCATGATCCTGCCGATGGTTGGCTAAGTGCTTCATGGCGATAAGGCCGTAATCGGCCTTTTTGGAGAGCTTAAACATGTCGTACCAACCCAGAGATTAGATGCTAATACGACCCATTTAGTCGCATATACAATATAATCCCAGCAAGATTAGCCGTCAAGCCCCTTTTCGAGACAAAGCCTTAGTTTGCGCTCAGTTACACTAAGACCAAGCTAGTCGTATTTCCAACGATTTCACCGCAAGCCGAATGAATTTGGCGTTGAATGGCTATTGGGGAAGTTCAATGGCAGAACCAGCCGCACGGAGTGTCACCCCAGTGGGGCATCTGCTTGTGGACGCAGTAGCTATTTCGAAGCGGAGCAAGAACCAGCTCCGCTGGAGGCATCGAGCAATTTCTGAAAGGTGCCGAGCGTTGGAATTGTCAGCTGCGCTTTGTGGGCTTGATCTTCAAACGCCGTGAGCGCGTCGGATTGTTGTTTCCTGAGAGCATCGGGCAACGGCAGCCCCTGACTGATGCGGTCGAAGGCGGTCAGCGCAAGTTCCGCGGCCTGCGAGAAAGCAGCGGATGCGGGGGCAGCATTCTGAACCAAAACCGAAGCTTGGAGGAGCGGCTGAATTTGGGCGTCAATCGAGGCCCATTCGGCCAGTTGCTGACGCAACGCGGAAGCCTGCGCCGCGTCTTTGCACGAACCGGCGAGGAACTTATCGACCGCCACAGAGAATTGTCGCGATAGTTCGCTTTCCGGATGGACGGTATCGACCATGCGATTGAGGGGCGTAAGACTGGTTGGCTCCTCACCAGGAATAGTTTCTCGTGTATAGTCTTTCACCGGTTCCAAGGCCTTGGCCAGTTCGAGCAGCGCAGCGATTGGAGTATCCGACATGGAACCTGCCATGCGCTCGACCATCGGCCGTTGATAGGAGCGGTGGGTCAATCCCAGCCATTCCAGACGGGCGCTCTCGGCTTCCATGCGGACGTACATCGAGGGAATGTCAGTGGCGCTTTGCGGAGACCAATAGCGCTCGGCAATCGCGGCGGTGCGGGGCCAAATCCGCGAATCGATGTTTTCCCAGTTCACATACTCTGACCACATGGTGGCTTCGCCGCCCAGGATGTGGTTCAGCTCGTCCGGTGTTAGATTGGCAGCCGCTCCCGCCAAGGGGTCCACGGCATAGTGGCGAGCCGCGCTCCAACCCAGGTCGATGTAATAGCCGTTGGAGAGAATTCCGCGATAGCCCTGCCTGGCGGCTGCGGCAAGAGAATCGGCTCCGCGCCAGGACTGAATGACGATGTTCTTGGAAACGCCCGGAACAAGGATTTCGTCCCAGCCGACAGGCGTTTTCCCATGCTTGACCACTAACTCCTGAACATGCTGGCTAAAGTAAGCCTGCAACTCCACATTGTTTTTGATGCCGCGAGATTTCATGAACTCTTGAATCCGCGGATTCGAATCCCATTCCTTACCATTGACCTCATCGCCGCCGATGTGGAAGTACTGGTCGGGAAACAGCTTGGCCATTTCGGCAATGAACTCGTTCAGGAACTTATAGGTTTTGTCGTTGGTAGGATCCATGGCCGGATCGAAGACGCCCCACTTGCGCTCGATTTGATAGGGACCACTGCCGCTGGCGAGGTCGGGAAAAGCGGCCAGCCAGGCGGTGCTGTGACCGGGCATGTCGAATTCCGGCACAACGCGAATGCCTCTGTCGTGGGCATAAGCGATTACGTCGCGAATCTCTTCTTGCGTGTAGTACAAGTCATCGGAGCTTAGTTCCTGCAGCTTGGGGAATTTCTTGCTTTCGACGCGGAAGCCCTGATTGTCGGAAAGATGCCAGTGAAATACGTTCAACTTTACGGCGGCCATACCGTCGAGATTGCGCTCGACGATGCCAATGGGAATGAAATGCCGGGCCCCGTCGATCATCAGGCCGCGCCACGGGAATCGCGGTTGGTCTTGGATGCTCGCGGCAGGAACCGCGAAACCCGCAGAGGTGATGGAGACAAGTTGAAGGAAGGTCTGCAGGCCGCGCAAAGCGCCGAGTGGATTGGCGGCGTGAAGCTTTGCGGCGGTTGAGGTGATGTCCAGTGTGTAGGACTCGTCTTCACCCAATTCCTGGACCGGTTTGCTCTCGTGATCGGTAGCGACCATCAGAGTGGCATTGGGCGAGTCCACGAGCGCATGGCCAAACACCAAGCCGGTTTCCCGGTTCAGCTGGGTCATGAACCTTTGGCCGGCCCGCTCCAGACGAGGCTCGCGGTACCCCGTGAACGCGAGTGAGAAACTCCCGTCGATTTTCAAGGAGCCGCTGCCCATCTGCACTTTGGCCGGCAGGGGCATGACATTCAGATCAGCCGGCATTTGCGCATGTGTGGCCATGGAAGGGATCAGGAACGAGGTGAAGATTGCCAGAAGGGCCAGCTTCGGAAAATAAAGCGGACTCATGCAACATGCCTCCGAAACTTCTGTTGCTGCATTAAATCGTTACAATAACCGACAGACGAGGGTGGCACATTCCCGGCGGAGCGTACAACAGTTTTTCGAACTGGGCGCAAGGTCTGCAGAAGTTGGCCCGTGCTTTGGTTTTTACGCTAGAATGAGCCGCAGAGATTCCTTTTCGAGTCCACTATGAAGACCTCTGTGGCAATTTATCCCGGCACCTTTGATCCGGTGACCAACGGTCACCTGGACCTGATCGGACGCGGCGAGAAAATGTTCGATCGCCTGATCGTAGCGGTGCTGAAGAACGTGGAGAAAGAGCCGCTTTTTTCGCTTAGCGAACGCGTGGAAATGCTCAACGAGGTCACCAAGCAATGGGATACCGTGGAAGTAGACGTGTTCGATGGCTTACTGGTGGATTACGCGCGGAAGCGGGGCGCCGGGGTGATCTTGCGAGGGATTCGCGCTATTTCCGACTATGAATACGAACTGCAGATGGCGCTGATGAACCGCAAGTTGGAGCCGCGCCTGGAAACGGTGTTCATGCTGCCGGGCGAGAGCTACAGCTATTTGAGCGCCAAACTGGTTCGGGAAATAGCGCATTTGGGAGGACCACTGACGGGCCTGGTGCCTTCGGTGGTGGAACAGCGGCTGCGTTCCAAAGTGTCCTGAAGCTGAGCCGTTCAGACCAAATTGTCACCTAGCGCCGGCAGATGCGGTTCCACGTTGAAATTCTGTTGAATTTCTTTAACACTGTATCAATCCCCTTTGCTCCAAGGAGATGTTGTGGAACTGACCAATCGAATTAACCGGATCCAGGTATCGCCCACGGCGGTGGTCATCAGCGCGGCGGAACAATTGAAAGCCAGAGGCGTGGACATCGCCGATTTTGGGCCCGGCGAACCCGATTTCCCGACGCCCGAGCACATCAAGCAGGCGGCCATCCAAGCCATTGAGGAAAACCGCACCAAGTACACGCCGACGGGCGGAATCATGCCTCTGCGCGAAGCGATCACGGCGTGGCACAATCGCGAATTGGGCTCGAATTACAACGGCAAGGAGTGCGTTGTAAACGTTGGCGGGAAACATTCGATCTTCAACACCATGTGCGTGCTGGTGCAGGACGGGGACGAAGTGATAGTGCCGGCGCCATATTGGGTGAGCTATCCGGACATCATCAAGTACGCGGGCGGCACTCCGGTGGTGGTGGAGACCCGGCAAGAAGACGGATTCAGCGCCAAAGCCGCGGCGATCGAGAAAGCCATAACACCGCGAACGAAGATGGTGATCGTGAATTCGCCGAGTAATCCCACGGGCGGAGTGGTGGATGGCGAGGAATACGAGCGCATTCTGGCGGTGTGCAAGAAACACAACATCTGGCTGATGAGCGACGAGTGTTACTCGCACTTCGTCTATGAACCGCACCAGCCGTTTTCGATCGCCAGCTCGAAGGACTCCAAGGAGCGGGTAATCATCGTCGGATCGGTTTCGAAGACGTTTGCCATGACCGGTTGGCGTATTGGGTACACGCTTGCTCCCGAACCGCTGATTCAGGCGATTATCAAGATTCAGAGCCAATCCACGTCGAATCCCACATCGATCGCACAGTATGCCGCGCTGGCCGCCATGCGCGGCGGTATGGAGACTGTGCCGGTGATGCTTGCGGAGTATGCCCGGCGCAGAAAACGCGTCGTCGAAGGCCTGCGGGAAATTCCCGGAGTCACGTGCGAGTGGCCGGGCGGCGCCTTCTATGCATTCCCGAATGTGTCAGCGATGCTGAACGAAAAGCATGCGCTGGCGAGAACGTGCACGGAATTGGCAAAGAAGCTGCTCGAGGAGGCTCACGTCGCCTTAGTGCCGGGCGAAGCGTTTGGCGCTCCGGGGTATTTGCGGTTGTCGTACGCCACTTCCGTGGAAAGAATCGAGGAGGGACTCCGGCGGCTGAACAGATTCTTTGCTCGCGCTGAAGCTGCATTCTGATCGTGCCTGAGCCAGTCTTAACACGCATCGAACCATTTTTCAGTCCACGGCCATGGGGAACGCGTTCCCTGGCGCCGCTCTTTCCGGAGAAAAACAATTTGCGGGAACCGATCGGGGAAGCGTGGCTTACCGCGCTCGACTCGTGGGTTGCCAACGGTCCGTATGCGGGAAAGACTTTGGCTGAGAGCTGGCGGACCATGCCCACCGAGTGGCGTGGAACGCGTACCGGCGCCTACAAGGAATTCCCGGTGCTGGTGAAATTTCTGTTCCCGAGAGACAAGCTGTCGATCCAGGTGCATCCCGACGATGCTTTTGCGGGCAGGTTCGAACAAGTTGCCGGGGGACGCGGCAAAACCGAAATGTGGCACATCGTTGCCGCAGAACCTGGGGCAGAGTTGTTGATTGGCCTGAAGCCCGGCGTCACGAAAGACGATTTCGTCCGCGGAATCGAGCAGGGCTGCGTGGAAGAGTTATTTTTGCGCTACGCGGTGCGGCCCGGCGAGACCTATTTTGTGGAAGCGGGAACACAACACGCGATTTTCCCTGGAATGGTGGTCTGCGAAATCCAGGAATATTCGGATTTGACCTATCGCGTTTATGATTACGGCCGCGTGGACGCCCAGGGTAAACTACGGGAGCTGCATCTGGAGAAGGCGCTCCAGGTCACCCGATTTGAGGGTACCCGCAGCGGGCCCGTTCCCGCACTGCCGCTGCACTCGCCGGATGCAGTGAAGCACTTGCTGGCGGCCTGCCCGTTTTTCGCGACTGAGCGCTGGAATTGCGACAGAACAACGGAGATTGAAAGCGACTCATCGGAGTTTCAGTTAATCGTGATTCTCGCCGGGCGTGGGAAATTGTACGATGGCGAGTCCGCACATTGTTATGTTCCCGGGCAGGCGTGGTTTTTGCCGGCATGTTCGCCCATAGCGCTTCTGCGACCGAAAGAGCCGACCTCCATTTTACGAATAACCGTTCCGGACACGGTTTCGTTATATGCTGCATTGCAACGAACTGGGTTTGAACCGCAGCTAATCTCTCGCGTATTGATCGTGTGAAACTGATGCCCGAACAAAAGCTAATCGCTCATGCAGTGATTCTCGCTGGAGGCCGAGGCACACGATTTTGGCCGCGGAGCCGCACGCGCACTCCCAAACAGTTGCTCAATATTGTTGGCAAAACCACCATGTTGCAACAGACCGTGGACCGTTTGCGCCCGATGATTCCGCCACAGCGCATCTGGAGCGTAACCAACACTGAACAGATCGTGGCGGTTCGCAAACAACTGCCTGCTGCCGCACGGAAACGGGTACTTGCTGAACCTGTGGGTCGAAACACCGCCGCGGCCATTGCGCTGGCAGCCATTCATATCCGTCATGCCGCCGAGGGCGACGCGCTCATGGCGGTGCTTCCGGCCGATCATTACATCGGCCACCCAGATCGATTTCGTCGCATAGCGGGCATTGCGCTGGAGGTTGCGCACCAACAGGGACGCATGGCCGTGCTGGGAATACCACCGACACATCCGGAGACAGGCTTTGGCTATGTCGAGCGGTGCGAACCGCCATTTTCCGTGGATGGTTTCCCCGTTTTTCCGGTGGCTCGCTTCACCGAGAAGCCGGAACTGGCAACCGCGAAGGAGTATGTCGCTTCGGGAATGTACCAATGGAACGCCGGGATGTTTTTCTGGCGGGTGTCTACATTCCTGGGCGCACTGCGGGAGTTTCTGCCGGCGACATACGATGCCATCGAGACGCTTGCGTTACATATTGGGAAGCGCAGCTACGAATGCAAGCTTCGGAAGGCGTATTCCAAACTGGAGAACATCTCCGTGGATTATGCGGTGCTGGAAAAGGCGGTGTCTTGGGGCCAAAATTCAGGCGGGAAAAGCGGAGGGGTGTTTGTCGTACCCGCGGAGGTGGGTTGGAGCGACATTGGGTCGTGGGCCGCGGTTTACGGATTGCTGGCGAAGCGGCCTGGGGAAAACATTCTTGCCGGGGCCGGGCAGACGTTGGACGCCGAAGGGAATTTCTTATGGAGCCCAGAGAAGTTTGTTGCGGTGATTGGAGTACGTGATCTGGTGGTGGTGGAAACACAAGACGCGTTGCTGATTTGTCCTCGAGACCGAGCCCAAGACGTGGGCAAGATCGTAAAATCACTGGAGCAACGCAAACTCACACGCCTGCTCTAGAGATGGTTTCACGGGTTTTGACTCGGGGAGGACTTTCAGCCGTATCGGAGCTTTAGGGACTTCCGGCGTTCGCGTATACTCATCAGTTGCATGAACACGATTAAATTTGGAACCGACGGCTGGCGCGGCGTGATCGCGGAGGACTTCACTTTCGCAAACGCCCGGATGGTTGCGGCGGCGATCGCGCGGTATGTGGTGCGCTGCGAAGACCCGCGCAAAGGCGTGCTGGTGGGCTACGATCATCGCTTCGCTTCGGACCATGTTGCGGGCGTGATTGCCGAAGTGATCAGCAGCACGGGGACACCAGTCTGGGTAATGGATAGACCCTGCCCGACGCCGGCGGTTTCTTTGTTGGTTCGGCAGCGCAATGCCGCCGGCGGAATCGTGGTGACTGCGAGTCACAATCCTTATAGCTGGAATGGCATCAAGTACAAGGCCAGCTACGGCAGCAGCGCGCTGCCGGGAATCGTGGCGCAGATCGAGAGCGAATTGGCAAAAGTGCAGTCCGCCGGAGTGCCGCCATTGGCAGCTCGAAAAGAGTTGATCGCGCCTCTGGACCCCCGCAAAGCTTACTTGGACACCATCGAAAGACTGGTCGACTGGAAAAGATTGCGGGATGCGAAATTCCGCTTGGTGATTGATCCCATGCACGGATCCGCGGCAGGTCTGCTTCACGCGCTTTTTTTGCGCAATGGCATAGCCTGCGAGGAAATACGCGGAACGCGCGATCCGCGGTTCGGAGGCGTTCATCCGGAACCCATCGAGCCGCACATCGAGGCACTGCGCCAGAAGGTTTTGGCGGGGAAATTCGACGCCGGTTTTGCCGCCGATGGCGACGGCGACCGCATCGGAGCGATCGATCGCGACGGAGCGTTCGTGACGCCGCATCAAATCTTCGCGCTGCTAGTTTGGCACTTGATCGGCACCCGCGGGCTTCCCGGCGAAATCGCGAAGACGTTTTCCGTGACCAAACTGATCGACGCGCTGGCCTCGAAATTCAATCGCAAGCTTCACGAAGTACCCATCGGTTTCAAATACATTTGCGAGCTGATGTTGGAACAGAACATTTTAATCGGCGGAGAAGAAAGCGGAGGCATCGGTACGAGCCTGTATTTACCGGAACGCGACGCCACGGTTTCAGCTCTGCTGCTTGCCGAATTGATGGCGTGGCACGGCAAGAGCCTGGGCGAACTCATTTCCTGTTTGCACCGGGAATTTGGAGAATTCCATTACGGGCGAATCGATCTGGACGTCAAAACCGCGCAAAAGAAGAAGGCGGTCGATTATTTCTCGAGTGAAGCGCTGAAACAGTTTCGCGAATGGCCGGTGGCGCGGCGCGAAAATCTGGACGGCATCAAATTGTACCTGGGTGAAACCGGTTGGGTGATGATCCGGGCCTCCGGGACGGAAAACCTGCTGCGCATTTACGCCGAGACTTCCAAACCGGCGACAACGCGGAACGTTCTCCGCGCCACGGTTTCGGCCATTCAGGAGTTGTAGGAGGACCGGGTGCATCCTGTGAACATCGGAGAGAAATTTCGAAAGATCGAGGATTATTGGAACCCGCGGCTGATCGGAGAACTCAACGATTTCGCGGTGAAGGCGGTTAAACTGAAAGGCGAATTCATCTGGCATCACCACGACGTGGAGGACGAGTTATTCCTAGTGATTCAGGGAACGCTGCGCATGCGGTTTCGAGACCATGAAGCGCTGGTCCGCGAGGGAGAGTTCCTGATTGTGCCGCACGGCGTGGAGCACCAGCCGGTAGCCGACGATGAAGTGCACGTGATTTTACTGGAACCGAAGACGACGCTGAACACGGGTACCTTGACCAACGAAAGAACGGTTCACGAGTTGGAGCGTATCTGACTTTGTTGTGAGGCAGGAAAGGCACGAATGGATCACCGCTTCTACACTCTGGATGTTTTCACTACGATCCGCTTTCAAGGCAATCCCGTTGCGGTGATTACCGATGGCGATGGGCTGTCGCTGGATCAGATGCAGGCCATCGCGCGGGAAATGAATCTGTCGGAGACGGTGTTCGTACAAAAGCCGAGCAACGACCGGGCGCTGGCAAGGCTACGAATCTTCACCACGAAGGAAGAGCTAAAGCTGGCGGGTCATCCGGTGATCGGGACGTGGTTTCTGCTGGCTGAGCTGGGCGTGGTGCCGGCGCAAGAAGGCGGCGTCCACGTGATGCAGCAGACCGGCGCAGGCATCCTGCCGGTGGAGATTCGGTTCAAGGACGGACGGCCGCAACGGGTCACCATGACGCAAAAACACGCGTCATTCAAAGCTTCGAGAATCGACAAGAAGAAATTGACGGCCGCGTTGGGCCTTTCGCTGAAGGATCTCAACCCGGAGCTTGAGCTGGAATTTGTGTCCACGGGAATCTACAATTTGATGGTGCCGCTGAAAAATCGCAAATCACTGAGCAAAATCCAAATGAACATGATCGAATTGGCGCGGCTGCTGAGGGAAGAGGCGGCCCTGGCGTATTGCTTCGCGGTTGGCACGAATCACAGTATATGGGCGCGTGGAATGATGCCGTGGGAGCTGTATGAGGATGCGGCAACTGGTTCCGCGGCGGGGTCCCTGGGCGCTTATCTGGTGAAGCACGGGAAAGTGGGAGCCGGGCACACCTTGCAAATCACGCAAGGCGTCGAAATGGGGCGCCCCAGCCATATCGAAGTGGAGGTCACGCAATCGGGAAAGAAGCTGACCCCGCGAGTGAGTGGAGCGGCGGTGAAGGTTTTCGAAGGGGTGATTCGCACCTGAGTATGCGCCTGTCGCGATCCGGTCGCCCCTCAAAAAAGTAAGCTAGTCCACGTTCAGAGTCTTGCGATAAGCGTCGAGAATGCCGTTCACGAAACCGCCGGCATCTTCGGAAGAAAATTTCTTGGCCAGGTCCACCGCCTCATTGATAACCACTATCCCCGGAGTGTCGGTTGCGCGCATTTCGTGCATCGCGAGCCGCAGGATGGCGCGGTCGATGGCTGAAATTCGTTCCAATTTCCAGTGCGCGGCGTGGGTTGCAATGATTTCGTCCAGCTCTGTGGCGTCGTGTGATGCCCCCTCGAACAACTGATTGGCAAAAGTGCGCGTTTGCGCAGCCGCTTTGGCACCTTTCCAGAAATTGGACTCGATTCGCGAGGGGTCCTGCTGGCTCATGTCCCACTGAAACAGCATCTGCATGGCGAATTCACGGCTTTTGGTGCGGAGCGCCACCTTATCTCCGCTTTCCTTGGCGGGAGTTTCGCAGTTTTTTGGCAAGTTGGGCCATCTCGACGGCACCGAGACCGGCTTCGAATCCCTTGTTTCCGCCCTTCAAGCCGACCCGATCAATGGCTTGCTCCAAAGTGTCGCAGGTCAACACACAAAACATGATGGGCACGCCTGTATCCATTTGGGCCAACTGCAGGCCCCGGGCAGTTTCCGAGCAGACGTAGTCGTAATGTGCGGTTTCGCCGCGCAGCACACAGCCAATGGCGACAATGGCGTCATAATGGCCGGTTTCCGCCAATTTCTTCGCCGCCAGGGGCAATTCGAACGACCCCGGCACGTGTACAACGTGCACGTTTTTGCCGGTCGCGCCGCTTCGCTCGAACGCGTCTAAAGCGCCTTGCAGCAGGCGCTCGGTAATGAAACTGTTGAAGCGGCTAACGACAACCGCGAACCGCAGCCCTGCGGCATCAATGCTTCCATTTATTTTTTCTGGTTGGAGCTTTTCCGCCATATGGCGCTCATTTTCCCCGGAATTGCGGAGCGCGTTTTTCCAGGAAAGCCTTTGTTCCTTCGCGCATGTCTTCGGTGGCGCAACACAAGCCAAACAATGTCGCTTCCAGGAACAATCCCTCTTGCAGAGGCATTTCCACACCGCGCTCAATCGCTTCCATGCAATATTTCACGGCCAAGGGCGCTCGTTCGACGATTTTCTTGGCGATAGCTTCCGCGGCCGGCAACAATTCCGCAGGCTCGTAGACGCGGTTCACTAATCCAATGCGCTGGGCCTCCTCTGCGCTGATCATTTCGCCGGTTAAGCAGAGTTCGTGTGCCGTCCCTTTGCCGCAAAGCCGCGCCATGCGCTGACTGCCACCGTAGCCAGGCAAAATGCCGAGCTTCACTTCGGGCTGGCCCAGCTTGGCGGTGTTGCTGGCCAGACGAATCGAGCAGCACAGCGCCAACTCGCACCCGCCACCCAGGGCAAAACCGTTAATGGCACAAATGGAAGGCTTGCCCATGGTCTCCAACAAATGAAAGACGCTTTGCCCGAAAAGAGAGAATTCCTTGCCGTTCACGGGCGTTTGCTGCGCGAGTTCGTTAATATCTGCACCGGCCACAAAGGCTTTTTCGCCGGAACCGGTAAGAATCAACACCCGGACCGAGGCATCGTCGCGAGCATCGGACAGGACCAAGTGTAATTCTTCGACGGTCTTGCGGTTCAACGCGTTCAAGACTTTCGGGCGATTGAAAGTAATGTAGGCGATGGCGTCTTTTTTTTCGTACAGCAAATTTTCGTAGGACATTTCCGGCCCTCACTCACAAGGTCATCGGTTTGGGATTTGCTGGATCCGCATAGTCGTAAAATCCGCGCCCGCTTTTTTTACCGAGCCAACCCGCAAGCACCATGCGCTTGAGCAGCGGCGGCGCCGCGAAGCGCTTTTCCTTGAATTCCTCGAACATGATTTGGGAAATGTAGTAAGTGGTGTCCAGCCCGACAAAATCCAACAGCGTGAACGGGCCCATGGGATAACCGCAGCCCAGCTTCATGGAGTTATCGATGTCGACCACCGAGCCGACGCCTTCCTCGAGGGCGCGAATGGCGTCGAGAAGGTAGGGCACTAACAAACGGTTGACGATAAACCCGCCGCCGTCGTGAGCGCGCACCGGCGTTTTACCGAGTTTGGCTCCGAAATTCACCATTTCGTCGTACACAGCCGGGTCTGTAGCGATGGTTCGCACCACTTCCACCAATTTCATGATGGGAACGGGATTGAAAAAATGCAGGCCGACGAAACGCTGTGGCCGTTTGGTCGCGGAGGCAATTTCTGTGATGGTCAAAGAGGAGGTATTGCTGGCAAAGATGGTCTGCGGGGGGCAAAGAGCATCCAGAGCCGAGAACAGTTCCCGTTTCGCGGGCAGTTGCTCGATGATTGCTTCCACGATGACGTCGCAGTCCTGCAGATCTTGCAGAGAAGTGGCACCCTGCAGGCGCGCGCGAGTGTCGTTTTTGGCCTGTTCGGTAAGCGTGCCCTTCTCGACCAGGCGCGCCAGATTTTTTTCGATTCCTTTCAGGCCCTTGTCCACCAATTCCGGGCTGACTTCCCGCACGACGGTGAGAAACCCGGACTGAGCGCAGACTTGCGCGATACCGGACCCCATCAAGCCACACCCAACAACTCCGACTTTTCGAATTACCATCCTTGCCTCACATCAGAAGAATCGCGAACCGGCGGGAAAGTAGCACCCGTGAAAGTGTATCAAAGACAGTCAGCTTCTGTGGATGCCCACGCGCACATGACAAAATTCAGAGCGCTTCGACGATCATAGCGATGCCTTGGCCGCCACCGATGCAGGCGGTCGCCAAGCCATATCTGAGGCCCTTACGGCGAAGCTCGTTCAGCACGGTAATAACCAGGCGTGTGCCCGAAGCCGCGAGAGGATGACCTAGAGCGATGGCGCCGCCGTTCACATTGGTTTTGTCGCGGCACAAACCCAACTCCTTTTCGACCGCCAAATATTGCGGCGCGAAGGCTTCGTTCACTTCCACGCGATCGATTTGATCGAGTTGCAATCCGCTTAGCTGTAGAGCCTTGCGCGTAGCAGGCACTGGGCCGATGCCCATAATGCTCGGATCCACGCCAACCGTCGCCCAGGAAACGATCCTGCCCAGCGATTTCAGCCCGCGGTCTTTGGCGATTTTTTCGCGCGTGACCACGACCGCGGCCGCGCCGTCCACGATTCCACTGGCGTTACCAGCGGTGACCATGCCGTCTTTCTGGAAAGAGGGAGGCAGTTTTGCGAGGGTTTCCAAGGTTGTTTCGGGGCGGCGATGATCATCTTCGGTGACCACAATGGATTTTCGCCCCTGCTTGACTTCCACGGGTACGATCTCTTCTTGGAACACGCCGGCCTTTGCGGCGGCATCCGCGGCCTGCTGGCTGCGAAGCGCATAAGCATCCGCTTCGGCGCGAGTGACTCCCTTTTGTGCGGCCAATTTTTCCGCGGTGATGGCCATAGGTAGGCCACAGTACGAATCCGTCAGGCTGACGAAGAGGAAGTCTTCGAGGGCGCCTCCGCCTAATTTCAGCCCGCTACGCGCGCCGCGAATCACGAAGGGGGCTTGAGTCATATTTTCCGTGCCGCCAGCCAAGACCATAGTGGCTTCACCGAGCAACAAGCGTTGCGCTGCCTGGGCGATGGCTTCAATGCCTGAACCACACAAGCGATTAACGGTCACCGCGGGCGTTTCGACCTTTAGGCCTGCTTTCAGGCCGACATGGCGAGCACCATAAATCGCATCGGAGCTGGTCTGCAGGACATTGCCGAAAACCACGTGGTCTAATTCGCTCGGATCGACACCAGACCTGGCGATCGCGCCTTTGGCCGCGTGCGCGGCGAGATCGATCGCGGACACGTCGGAGAAAACGCCGGTGTAACGTGCCATGGCGGTGCGCGCGCCGGCAACAATCACAACATCGGTCGGAAACATAGTGATCCTCGCTTATTTGAACCCGCTGTTAGATGCGCAAGATTTAAGGAAAGTCGCGGTCAAGGGGTTGGCGAAATGGCGACGCGCGTCTTCATTGTTTGACCGGTTCCGCGACTACTACGGCGTCTCCACCGAGTTTGCGCGCTTCATCGATGGTGAATTCCGCACGATTGATCAAGTCGGTCACAATGTCTTCGCTTTCGTAATCCTGGCGTGTCACGGCCTCGACGATGGCCGCGCTCAGGGTGATTTGCGTGGAGTCCCACGGCGGGCGCACACCGGCAGCGGCGCGTCGCAGCTTGTCGACAAGGTTTTGCGCTCCGTCACTGGTGGTGTCCGGAAGGATGAACGCCAGGGCCCACGATGTATATTTCACGGCCATATCGTTCTGGCGCACCATGGGCTGAAGTGAACGTGCAAGTTGTTCCAGGAACTTCTCCAGCGGAGTCTCGCCCTGCTGGCGAAGCATTTCCGAACCGCGGTCAATCTGCAAAATGGCCAGAGAGAGTGACGTTCCTTGGGTGCGGGCGCGGTCGGCTTCGTTCAACAGACAGCCCACGTAGGAGCTGCGGCTCAGCAGCCCGGTTCGATCATCAGAAACGCCCATACGGCGCACTAAGGTGCGAAGACGCGTGTGACTCACGCTCATCATCATCTGATCGCCGATGGCTTGCAGGAAGTAGGTCTGATTCGGCTTCCACTTATAAGGAGTAGATTGCCCGACGATCAACATGGCCGCCGGCGTCTGAGTTTCCTTGTCGGTGAGGGTGACCCCCAAGGCGGTTTGCAGGCCCAATTCTTTGAGAATCGAGCCCTCGGTAGTATCAACAATCAAGCCTCCCAGCTCATCGGGCAAGGCCTTTTCCATCTGCGCCAGCAGCAACACCACCTGGGATCCCGGGGCCGGTTTCAGCCCGGGAGCGCAATATTCCGCAGCCATTTCAGGTGGGCGTCCGGGGGTGCCAATCACCGCCAAGGTGCGCGCCGCCTTCAAATACGTCCCTACTTCTGTAACCGTGGTATTCAACATCGCGCGAGGGGTCTGCTGACGAAAGGTCTTCTGATTGATTTCCGAAATTTTGGTGAGATCGCGCAAGGTGTCCGCGGTGTAGGTTCCGGTGCGGCCGGTCGGCGGAGCCGCCTGAGCTTCCACTACGGGCACGTTTGGCACCTTCGCGCCTGCGTCTGCTTTGCCTGAGGTTTTAGGCCACCAGTTGGCCATCTGATAGAGAGCTTGCAGCCGCGGGTTCTGCTCTTCTTCTCCCGGAAACATGGCGGCGATTTTTTGTAAGCGCTCAACCGCTTTGGTCTGGAGCGAATACTGCAGAAAAATCTCGGTCTGCACGATTAAGTCTTCCAAAGCCTGTTGCTTCTTGCCTTCTTCGGTAACCGGGGTTTCCGCAGCCATCTCGTGGCTGACGGCAGCCTTTGGCGCGGTGCTGGCGTGCTGCTCGATGGACGCGGCTCGAGCCATGCGGCTGGCGATTCTTTTCAGAAATGCTTCATCAGCACGTCCCCGCAATTGCTCCAGTCTTTGCTGATTGCGGTAATCGTAAGAGTCAATGTCGACAAGGCGTTCGAGCACCTCGCTGGATTTCTGAAAATTTCCGGAGTTGAAGTTGGCGTCGAACAGCCGAATCAGCACTTCGAAATATTGCGATTCGCGGTTCAATTCGTTGTACAGGGCCGCCCAAAACTCCAGAATCGGGAGGGATTCGGGATGTTTGGCGCCCAGTTCTTCGACCTGGGTGGTGAAGTCAGTCTGTTTCTTATCGGCAAACATGCGCCGCTTCAAGGTTTGCAGAATCTCCACCGACTTGCTGTCCTGCCCCGCATCCGCGAAAGCATCGGCCAAACCGAACAATCGCGTAGCGCCTTCGTTTTTTTCGCGCAGCAGCTTCTCAAGTATGGAGCGGGCACGGTCCAGTTGCCCGGCTTGGTGGAGGGCGTCCGCAAAGGTTTCCAGAAACGCAGTGTCGCTTTCGTTTGCGGCGAAGGGTTCCAGCAGCGCGGCGGCCTCTGCGGCTTCGCCGTTGTGCAGCTTGGCCTCAGCGTAAAGGAGGGCCACGCTTCGTTCCTGAGGGGCCAAAGCGTAGGCGCGGCCGAGCAGTTTCAGGGCTTCCTTGGGAGATCCCGTGGCAGCCGCCAAAGTACCGGCGCGCAGAAAAGACCGTGCGGCCAGGGAATTCTTCCCCACCTGCGCCGCGATTTCGGCCACTTTCAGTTGGCGATTTAAATTATCCGGCTCCAACTGAGCGGTGCGCTCCCAGCAGAACAACGCATCTTCCATGCGGTTTGCCTGGGTGAACAGCTCCGCTGCCTTGATGTATTGATCGATAGCCTCGTCGGTATGATTCTGTTTTTGCTGCAAGAAAGCGTAACGGGCAATGCGCTCAGGGGGTTGCGGGGTTACGGAATTTCGCAGGAAGCGATTGTAGATGGCCAGGGCCTTGGACTCGTCCCGGGGATCGACCAGCAATTCGAAGAGGTGCCCATAGTACACGGCAGCGCGATCGGGATAATCGAGGCGGGTATACAAGTCACCTAACGTCTGCGCAGCCTCGACATTTTGCGGCGCTTCCTGCAACACCGCGAGATAAGCTTCGATGGCATCCTCGAAGCGGTTCTTCTCGAGGAGTTTTTTTGCGCGCTCCAGACTCTTGTTTACGTCGGCCATCTGCCAGGGCAACCCCGGAACTGATTTCTTCGCTGTAGGAAAGTGACGGGTTCGGGTGTGGTACGAACCAATCTCCACTATATACCTCGTGGCAGAACGGGCCAAAGCCAGCCGCCATTGGATATGCGGAATCGGGCAAGGGTGGTTGGTTCCTGCCAGAGCTTGCAACTGTTGCCAATTCAGCAGCAAGTGTCCCGTGCTGACGACCTGTTGCACTTGTGGCAAACTAGAAGTTCACAAGGCGCGGATTTGGCGGGTAGATATGCTCGGGCGACGCCGACTGCCCGCCTTCGAACCTCGACGCAGACCCTCAGGTAAATCCTGGCGGAACGGAAGCGAATGGATCCGAAGTTCATACGGAATTTCTGCATCATCGCGCACATCGATCATGGCAAATCGACGCTGGCCGATCGCCTGCTGGAAATGACTGGCGCGCTGTCGCAACGGGAGATGCACGAGCAGGTGCTGGACTCGATGGATCTGGAGCGCGAGCGCGGGATTACCATTAAGGCGAAGAGCATCCGGCTGCACTACAAAGCGAAAGACGGCAACACCTACCGGCTGAACCTGATCGATACGCCGGGCCACGTGGATTTT